>C687J35174_10000127_pt1 | contig 126832 bp, 119 predicted proteins | sample RifCSPhighO2_01_FD_35174 | JGI IMG/M metagenome (IMG submission 35174) | reverse complement strand
ATGAAAGAGGATCAGTCCGAGTAGGGAAGTTGTCACAAGCAGGTGCGTTGCCCAGCGCGCCTTGAATGAACGGATTCCCATGATCGATCCGTACGCAAGAAACGGTGTCAGCGGCGCCGAATAGTGGTAGAGAAGAGTCCAGCTCTGCTGATGGGAGACGTCAAAAAAGCGCACGCCAAACTGCAGGAAAATTGGAATAAGCGTTGCGGGAGCGGCAATGGGAAGAAAGGCAAACGGCCAGAAAGAATCAAACAAGGTGAGGAGTTTGGTTTGCGGGGTAACGATCGTCAGGATGGCCGCCAAAGGGTGGGTGATAATCGATGCAAGCGCCTGATGCGGGCTCTTCCCGAATTCTCCGAAGGAGAATACCGTCGTCCCGCCGCTTCCCAAGCTGGGCAGTAGCAAATAGATGACGGAAAAAAAACCGACGAGCCCGAAAGCTGCGGTTATTACCCCCAAGCGTCTTTGTTTCTGAAACAGAAACATCACGCCCATCGCGGCCACCAAGAGACCAACCCATTCTTTACAAAGAAGCATCAGCAAGCTAAAGAACAAGGAAAGGTACAGGCGTTTGCTGTGAGCAAAATAAAGCGACCAGGTGATGAAAAAGGGAAGGATGGTATCGGGATGAAAGTCGAAAAACACCGCCCGCTCAAGGCCGATGAAGGTTAAATAGGACAAAGCCGCCGCGATGCCGACGTATGAACTACGGGTGACGCGCTTCCCAAGAAGGTAAAGGGGATAGGCGGCCAGAGTGGCCAAAAGTGCCTGGCCCACAAGAAGAATCCTTGCATCCGGGAACAATCGGTAGAACGGAGCAAAAAGGAGAAGAATGGGGGAAAAGCGCACGCCGAATGCAGGTGCGGAGATAAAAGTCGAAAAGGGGAAGCGAAGTCGACTCAGATTCCAGGCGATTTGATCATAAAATCCCAAATCCCATCCGAATGTCAGAAAGCGCTCATGATTGACAAGCGAAACAGCGGTAAAAACCAAAAAGGAAGCAACAATCATCAAGCGGATGGCCCATTTTCCAATCTCCACATTCAATGTGTAGCGCATATTTCCCTCAAGTCAAACGAAATAATTGACTTCCCCACATTTAATGTGGGGAATTGAATTACTCTTCTAAATCAATCACAAGTTTCGGCGATAGAGAGATCCTCGCCTCTGCCTCTTTCTTAAGAAAGGTTTTGTAACTCTCCCGAGAATTAAACATGCTGATGACTTCATCTGGAACACAGATATCGGATGGCTTTCCGAAATAGGCGGGACAGCTTGTCCATGGATAGGAAATGAGAACATCAACGTCCATCTCTGAGCGTTTTGCCATGACCGGATTCAAATGGATGTATCGGCTAAGATGCATGAATTGCTCATCCGTAACAACGGCAACTTGTTGATAGGTTGATTCAAAAAGTCTGCCCTTGCGCTTGTATTTAGTGTTGAAAAATCGCGTATAGCTGTTTCCCAGACGCTGTGCAAATTTTGGAATTCCTCCGGCTTCAAGTTCCTTAATCAGAAAATGGAAATGATTCGGCATCAGAGCAAAGGCAAGAATTTCAACAATCTTGGGGCCATATCGCTGTTCAATTCTGTCGATTTCTTGCCCCTCGAGTGCTCCGGATTGAATTTGGTCAAGATGAACCGACAATCGCGGAGACTTCTGCAATCGGACGAATCTGACGGTATCCAGGAAACGGAGGCGATCGGCATCGGAAGAAAAGATATTTCGTTTATCAACGCCTCTATTGTAGATATGGCTATATTTTGACTCCACATTTAATGTGTAACATAAATCTCACTGCTATTTCATCTGGAAATCTCATTTACACATTTAATGTGGGGAAAAGACACATTAAATGTGGGGTAAGTTATGGGTTTAATAATGTACGGAAGTAGGCGATGGTTTGGGGAAGGCCTTCTTCGAACGTAACTTTCGGTTGCCAATGGAGCTCTTTCCGTGCCAGGCTCACATCGGGTTTCCTGCGGGACGGGTCGTCTTCAGGGAGGTCGCTGAAGATCAACTGAGAACTGCTTTTACATGCCTTTTTAATGATGTTGGCCAAATCCAAGACGGTATATTCATCGGGATTGCCGATGTTGTAGACTTTCCCACAGGCTTTTTGAGAATTCATCATCGAAAGCATACCCTCCACCATGTCGGAAACATAGCAAAGGCTGCGGGTTTGTTTTCCATTCCCGTACACGGTGATTGGTTTATTGCGCAACGCCTGCATGACGAAATTGGGAATGACCCGGCCGTCCTTTGGGTCCATGCGCGGCCCGTAGGTGTTGAAGATGCGGATGATGCGCACATCAACACCAAATTCGCGATGAAAGACCATCGCCGCCATTTCTCCAAAACGCTTGCTCTCGTCATAACAAGCGCGGATGCCCAGCGTGTGCACATTGCCCCAGTATGTCTCTACTTGAGGATGTTCCAACGGATCGCCGTAGACTTCGCTCGTTGACGCTAGTAAAAATTTAGCCTTCAGGCTTTTAGCGAGGGTAAGCAAATGGTGTGTGCCGAACGAGTTGACGCTGTACGTCTCGATAGGATATTCCTGATAGCCGCGAGGACTCGCAGGGCTTGCGAGATGGAAAATCATGTCGATGTTGCCGCTTTGGGGTAGATAGGCCTCAGTCGGCTGCGAGACATCGGCTTCAATCAGAGTAAAACGCGGATTGGATTGAAGATGGGCGACATTCTCCTTCCGCCCCGTCAAAAAATTATCCACGCAAATCACCTGAACGCCATCATCAAGCAATCGATCGACAAGATGGGAGCCGATAAATCCGCCACCACCAGTAACGAGTGCAGTTTTCATATAATGTTGTAAGATCTGTATACTAATCCTGATGGAAAGCAAAGAAAAGTCACTCATCATTCTACTGCTTCTGACCACGCTTTTCAAAGGCATCGTCTGGGCGGCATTCGTTCCCATCTGGCACGCTCCGGATGAGCAGGCGCATTTTGCACAGGTCCAGTATTATGCGGAGAACCGCAAAGGATTATCGGGAGATGATCTTTCACAGGAAGTATTTGAGTCTGAAAGACTCCTCGGCACGCTGCGGGATAGTCAGGGAAATAATCTATTTACCTACCATCCGCAATACAATATCGAATATACGGATTCATCGATCGGAAAATATGAGCGGCAGTTACAATCCATACCGTTGTCTGCAAGGACCGTGTATATCAAGAAAGAAGCGGCCGGGTATCCACCGCTGTTCTATATCCTTTCGGCCTTAGGATACACAACTGCCCAACCCTTTGATCTTTTCGTCAGACTTTCGTTCACCCGAATGATCTCGGTTTTTCTGGCCGTGGCGACGGTTTGGGCGAGTTTCCTCCTCTCCCGATCGATCTTTCCTAAGCGTACGCTCCTTTCAATCGCGACCGCTTCCTTGGTTTCCTTCCAGCCGATGTTCACTTTTGTGACTGCCGGAGTCAACAACGATAATTTATTAAACCTTCTGACAACTGTCCTCTTATGGCTGTTAGTTGATTCTCTGCGCAAAGGAATGACAGCAACAAGAAATCTGGCAATGTTCATAACCTTGGCCCTTGGGTTTTATACAAAACAGCTCATCTATCCGTTCATTCCGCTGCCGCTTCTTGTGGTAATCTACGATTACCTGAAAAAGAAAAAAGGCAGAATTCTCTACAAAAACATTTTCTTCATCGCTCTCATTCTGGCAGTCGCCGTCATTCTATTGATGAGGCTGCTCAATTCGGGCTATCTTCCAGGATGGCCAATGGTGAATCCGCAGAGTCCGATGGTTGATTTATCTTTGTCGACCTATCTCAAACAAAAACTACCGGTTCTCTATTCCGAAACTCTTCCTTGGTATTGGGGTGTATTCAAGTGGCTCGGGGTTGTGCTGCCGCTGACTGTACTCAGAGTCATCAAGATCGTCTTGGCTGTCTCGCTATTCGGACTGGTGCACTATTTCCTGACGAGGGTATGGCGAAAAAAATTCACAACCACGGACTGGCAACTCATGCTCCTCATCTTTTCCAGCCTCTGGTTCGGCTTTTGGTTATTATTGTGGGACTATATGCTGGTCCGATCGATCGGCTTTTCGCATGGCATCCAAGGGAGATATTTTTTCCCGAATATAAGCGCGCACATGACGCTGGTCGTATTCGGTCTTTGGCAACTTCTCAAGAAATATCAACGAATAATAGTAAAGGCAAGCGTCCTTGCCGGCGCACTGCTCAATTTCATCGCCCTCAAAACCGTGCTCGTAAGCTACTATTCTGTAAGCCCGATCTCTACGTTACTTAAACAGGCAAGCCAGTACAAACCTTGGTTCTTTAAAGGAGGAGGCCTGATCGTAGTCTTCGTCATCTATCTGACATTCCTGATCAATTTTCTCTATAGTCTCATCGCCTTTCATGAAGAAAACAAGCAAAAAAACAGCCGCTAACATCAGGCGGACAATTCCACCGGTATTGATAATCATCCTCATTCTGGCAGCGTTCCTGCGCTTTTATAAGCTAGCGCCGCTTCTCCACTGGACGCTTGATGAAGAATACTGGTCGTATCTGCCGTTTAATATCACGACTGGGTACCATCTTCCATTGATCGGGGGACACGTATCCGGAACAGGTCTGTATTCGGGGCCGTTATTCGTTTGGATCATGGCGCTTCCGTCAGCCTTGGTAAACGGCAACCCGCTGGGGATCGCGGCTTTTGTTTCCGGTCTCGGAGTGATCACCACAGCCGTCATGTATTGGGTCGGTTCTCAGTTGTTTGAAAAACGAACGGGCTTGATAGCGGCCGCCGTAGCGGCGACCTCCTTCCTTTGGGTCATCTACGATCGAAAATACTGGAATGCTTCTCCCATCCCGCTGCTTTCCCTGCTGACGCTCCTGTGTCTTCAAAAAATATCGCAAGGAAGACGAAGATTTGTATACCCGCTGGCGGTGATCCTGGCAGTTGCCTTTCATGCGCATATGACCAGCGCTGTTTTGCTCGTATTTATTGCCGTTGGGTGGTGGCTCCTGAAACTGCCGGTAAAAAAAAGAGAATTCATGGTGGGGCTGGCGCTGTTTATGATTCTTCAATTGCCGCTACTTTTATTTGAGATACGCCACGACTTCCTCAATACCAGGGCGGCAGTGAGTTTTCTGTCACCAGATGAGGCTGGTACGTCCCTGGCAACCGCCGTCAAAGATGTGAGCCTGCTTGCTGCCAATACCTCAGGCAGGCTCCTCTATGCACCATTGAAGCTTGATATTGCCAAGGAGTTGACGCTCTGCAGTCAGTACGCCGGATTGCGATTTACTCCGCCCCTTTGGGCAGTCAGTCTGGGACTCGCGGGGTTGGCGTTTGTCCTAATAAACAGAAAATCAAGCGGGTTTCGGCTCCTGCTTCTCCTTTTTCTGATCAATATGATCGGGCTTATTTGGTATCGCATGCGTGCCGGACCGGGAAATTGGTATCCGGGCCAGCTGTCGGAGTACTTCTTTTTCCCGAGTTTCCCGGCATTCTTACTGGGTTTTGCCTCGATGATCAATTGGCTGATTGTTCGATTGGGAAGCCGGGCAGGAATCGCCTGGCTGGCATTGGCAACACTCCTTCTCGTCAACGCAGCGGCTGTCGTGACGGCCACTCACAGCGATGGGTTTGCCGGCAAAAACGCGACAGTGAAATCGGTCATCAAGCTTCTTGCAGGACAGCCATTCACACTGGCTGTGACGAGCAGCGATCCCTGCCGCATCTATGGATATCGATATCTGTTCAGCGTTTATGGAAGGGAACCGGTAGCAAGTTACCTGGATGGGCAGTTCGGATGGCTCTACGAGCGGCGTTTACCGGATGAAAAGCCGACGAAGCGGGTAACGATAGTCACGAATCCCGAATCAATAGAACTGAAGATGGTCGATGTGGGGATCAATATCAGGAAATAGGATCAATAGTCTTCGTCCTTTTTGTCTTTTTTGAAGATTCTGTTCTGGATCTGGATGGAAACCAGGAAGGTCACAACGAGAATGACTGTCGACATCAAAAGCTCGTCTTTGAATATCCAGGAAATAGAAAAGTAAAAAAAAGTAATGGCGACTAAGGCGGAAATGGCGGCGACTTTGACTTTATCCAGTTCCTGCGTGAGTTGAAGCATCACGGGATTCTTAATGGTTTGAACTTCCTTTTCCATCTTTTCCTTGTCTTTGACGCGCATGAGGATGATATATCCCCAAAGCCAGATGATGAATCCCAACCAAAACATCTGCCAAATGTTGCCTCTTCCCACTTGCACGGACAGAAGCTGTCCGGTGCCCACAAACAGGATCACCAGTAGGAGGAGGCCGATGAATTGTAAGACACTACGCATAAAGAAACCGTCTCAAGGCTATCCTTGCATAACTACGGATGAATATCAACACATCGCAAGTACAAGCCTCTGGTACAATGAGTTGGCGTATAGCGTATAGCGGACTGCGGATAGGGAACAGGGATCTAGATTAAAGATTTAAACATTAATCATTATTCATTATTTTCTACTCATTACTCATTGATCCTCAGTCATATGATCAAACGACTTACCAGACTCATCCGGTCCGACACGGCGAAGGATGCTTCAACGATGACCATCGGAACCGCAGTTGCGGCGCTCCTGGCTGCCGTCTTCTTCATCATCGCTGCGCGTCGGCTGGGACCGAAGGAATTCGGCATCTTCTCACTGGCCACCGCGGCAAGTTTTATGTTTGCCGATATGGTGGATCTCGCATTGAACGCCGCGTTGGTGCGCTTCGTGGCAGCCGAGCGCAACAAGGAAGAGGGAAAGGCCGAGAAGTATATGAAGTATATTCTCAAGATCAAACTGGGAATCGGTATGCTGCTCATGGTTATTGTCGCACTGTTTGCCCCAATACTTTCGAAACTGTTGTTCGGCAGTCCGCTGCCGACCATTTTATTTCTCACCGGATTGGGAACGGCATTTCAACTGCTATATACCTTCGGCATCGCACATCTGCAGGCCATTCAGCGCTTCGCGAAAGCGGCATTCCTGACGGCGCTCCTCCCGGGCTTACGCTTGGTTGGTCTTCTCCTTTTGCTTTTTTTCTCTTCAATGACTACCACCCCGACACTCGTCATTTACTTTTCCGCGACCGCGATCCTGATCGCCGTGAGCATGGTTGTGATTCCGCGCGGATACCTGTTCGTCCGAGGCGAAGGGGAAATTGCCAAACCGTTCCTTAAATACACACTGCCCTTAAGTGCCGGGTTTGCCATTGCGGCAGTGAGCGGCAGGATCGATAACTTCATCTTGGCAAATCTCAGCGGTTCGACCGCCGTCGGCTTCTATGCTGCGGCTTTCAGATTATTCACTCCGTTTCAATTCCTTGCCGGTTCCCTGAGCACAGTATTTGCGCCGCGCTTTGCGGGTTTTACCAATCTCAGTGAAGCAAGATCCTATTTTAGAAAGGGTATTCTGGCAATTTGCCTGATGAGCTTCGGTCTTTTGATCTTCCTGCCGTTCTCACCCTTTATCATCAATCTTTTTTATGGATCGGATTACGTTCAATCGGTCTCAGTCCTGAGAATCCTCTTTTTCGGATTCGCGTTATTTCTGCTTCAAGTGCCCTTCACGTCAACAATACTTTTCTACCTGGCAAAAACACGAGTATTTGCCTTAATATCAGGTGTACAACTCATTCTGATTGTTGTCGGGAATTTCGCATTGATTCCGAGATTTCAGGAAAACGGCTCGGCGATGGCATTTTTGGCAACTCAGCTTATGGTGCTTGTCATGTTGGCCATCTATACATTGCTTCAGTTGAGAGAAGAAAAAACATGAAGGAGCCTGGCATTACGGCGCAGATGTTGGTAAAGAACGAAGAGTACTGGATCTGGTACTCCGTTCGGTCCATCCTTCCTTTTGCAAACAAGGTGATGATCTTTGATACGGGTTCCACAGACGAGACTTCAAAGATCATCGGCTCGATCCATTCGGCTAAACTCACTGTTGATGAAAAAGGAGATGCAACGAGGCAGGGGCTCGTGCAACTTCGTAACGAAATGAAACAACGAACCACAACAGACTGGATTCTCCTCGTTGACGGTGACGAGGTTTGGCCCCGCGAATCTCTTAAAAAGCTGGGTGATGCGTTAAAGGGTGCTCCGCGCAAGACTTGGGGGATCGTGGTGCGTACCCGCAACTGTGTTGGGGACGTCTGGCACTACCAACCGGAGGCAGCCGGGCGGTATGAACTGCTCGGCCGTAAAGGCCACCTCTCCATCCGCGCCTACAGGAACCTCCCCGGATTCAAATGGCAAGGAGAATATCCGAACGAAGCCTTTTGTGATACCGATGGCAAACCGATAAACGGTCAGGATGAACATCTCCGCTTTATCGACACCGCGTATTGGCATCTTACGCACCTTCATCGCTCAACGAGGACAGATCATGTGATCGACAGGCGGAGCAAGAAAAAGCTTGAGATTGGAATAAAAGCCAAGCCAAATGAGCTACCTGAAGTCTTTTTCAGTAAACACCCATCAAACGTTCATTCACCATTCAAAGCATCATCGTTCATTGAGAAGGTTGGGGCGGCTATCGCAACACCTCTGCGACGGGTAAAAAGAAGAATGCTCGAATGAACATCGCGTTTTTGAACATCTATGGCGGAAAAGTAGAAAGAGGAGCCGAAACTTTTACGCATGAACTTGCAAGGAGGCTCGAAAAAAAACATCAAGTTGTTTTCTTCAAAGGCAAATCAGACATTTTACCCAGCCATGGTTTTTCCGGATCCCTCGTCAAGCAAATGACAAAGAGAACTTTTCTCGATACGCCTTCCAGAGCAGTGTTCAAATTTTCTCTGGCAAACATCGGAAAGATCATCCGATCCAATTTCGACATTGTTATTCCGATGAATGGATTTTGGCAGTTATTATTATTAAAACTCTTCCAACCGTTAGGACGATATAAGATTGTAGTAACCGGACACTCCGGTCCCGGATGGGATGAGCGCTGGAACCTCTATCTCAAACCCGACGCGTTCGTCGCCACAACCGAACCAACGCGAATCTGGGCAGCCAGAACCGCCCCATGGACTCGTGTGGAAATGATCCCCTATGGTATCGATGCAAAAGTCCTCCAAAAGGCCGGGCCGGTAAGCATAGATCTGAAAAAGCCGATTATACTCTGTCCTGCGGCTTTAGTACCCTATAAGCGGATTGATCGGGCTATCGAGGCAGTAGTACTGATCAAAGAGGCAAGTCTTTTCGTTGTGGGAAGAGGAGGCCTTGAGAGTAAACTGAAGCGAATGGGAAAAGTGAAACTCGGAAGCCGTTTTGCACTCACCGGTGTCGCTCATGATAAGATGGCATCGCTCTACCAGGCGGCGGACGTCGTGACGCTTCCATCACAGGCCCAGGAAAACTCGCCGATGGTCTTTTTGGAAAGCCTGGCCGCGGGAAAGCCGGTCGTTACAACCGACAGTCAAAGAAACCGCTGGCTTCTGGGAGACGCGGGCTTGTACTGCAATCCGGAAGACAAGGCGCAATACGCTCGCACGCTCAGGCAGGCTTTACGTCTTGGAGGACAAACGGAAACTAAGTGGCGCATTCAACGGGTAGCCCGGCGATTTGCAATCCGCAGCGTGGTCCGGCAATACGAAGAGTTATTTCATTCGCTCACGAAATGAATGTTCAATTGATTAGCGTCATCATCCCTGCCTACAATGAAGAACGGGATATCTCCCATTGCCTGGAATCTCTGAAGCTTCAAACCTACCATCCTCTGGAAATTATCGTTGTCGATGACGGATCGACGGATAAATCCCTGAAGATCGCGAGCAGCTTACGCGGAATTCGCTTGGTGAAGCAGGAACACCTCGGGCCGGCTCAAGCGCGAAACAAAGGGGTAAAAAAAGCAAAGGGAGAAATCCTGGCTTTCGTCGACGCGGACATGACGTTTGAAAAACATTTCATCGATAAACTGACAAAACCCATTCGGGAAGGAAAAAGCATCGGAACCTTCAGCAAAGAGGAGTATGTTGCCAACAATAATGAGCGCTGGGCACGTTTATGGTCTTTAAACCGCGGCTTTCGGGAGGGGAGAATGCACCCGACAAGCCAAAGCGATCGACAGAAAGTCTTTCGTGCCATCCTCAAAAAAGATTTTGATTCTGTCGGAGGATTCACCCCGGGAGTCGGGTATACGGACGATTGGACACTGTCTCAAAAGCTGGGGGAACAAGCCGTGGCCGCCGAGGCGGCAGTGTTTTTCCATAGAAATCCGCAGACACTTTCCGAAGTCTTTGCGCAGTCAAGATGGATGGCACAGCGTCCGTATAAGCTGGGTATCATTGGGATGCTTTTGGCGCTGTTGCGCGTTTCTTTTCCGATATCCCTGATGGTGGGAGTTGCGAAAGCGATCCGCTATCGCACTCCCGCCTTCGTGCCGTTCCGTCTGCTCACGGACTGGGGGCAAACGGTCGGCATTTCACGCCTGCTTATGCTGCGGCGCAGAGTAAAATGATTGTATGAATTTTTCACAAAAAAAAGCGGTGATTCTCTTGGGAGGCATAGTGGCGCTGGCGCTGGTCCTGAGACTTCTTACAATAAACCAATCATTTTGGCTTGACGAAGCGATCAATGTCGTCGCAGCCAGGGATTTAACATTCAAAACACTTCTGACCCAATATATGATCGGCGACTTTCACCCTCCGCTTTACCATCTGCTGCTCTGGTCGTGGTTCCGTTTGCTGCCGGTAAACGAAATCACTGCCAGGCTCCCATCCGTCGCATTCGGGCTGGGGACATTAGTCCTCGCGTGGATGACAGCCGAAAGTCTGCGGGAGAAAAATGATCGGTCCCACACGGCAGCAACCATTGCGGCGATGCTGCTTGCGACATCCGGACTGCACATCTACTATTCACAGGAAGCGCGCATGTATGCTCAAGCGGCATTCTTTACTACCCTGACGCTCTTTGCCTTCGTCAAACTCAAAGAAAGGAGAAGTAAAAGGCGAATACTTCTCTATCTTGGATCGCTGGTGCTCTTGCTCCTGACTGACTATCAGCCATGGCTTTTGCTGCCTCTCCTGTTGGTTCACTTTCCCGGTCTTACCAGCATCGGAATCCTCGCAACCGTACCCTGGTGGCCGGTGCTGGTCAAACAAATAGAAAATGGCATTGCGACTGCCAAAGACTATCCGGCATGGGGATCGCTGGTCGGCGGCTTGGATCTTAAGGCAGTCCTGCTCGTACCGGTAAAAATTTTCGTCGGCAGAGTCTCTATCGATAATAACCTGGTTTTCGCCGCAGCTCTGCTCCTGCCTGCCGCAGTCTCGGTAATCCTGGTTATCAAGTACTTGCAGACTCGTCAATTGAGAAAAGCGGACCTCGTTGGTTGGATCGTCTTACCCTTATTTCTGGGGGCGGTCGTTTCACTCAAAGTGCCGATTTTTGCCTATTTCCGCTTTCTCTTTATCTTGCCGGTCTGGTATCTGGTAGTGAGCCTCTCAAGCCTCAATCTCAAGCGAATGGCGGGAATCGCGGTTGTATCCATCCTCCTGGCAACCAACCTCATCGGCTCGTTTTTCTATCTTACGATGCCAAAGTTTCAGCGCGAGAACTGGCGGGAGGCGGTTGCCTACATGAAAGGTTCCCAACCAGACCGGACGCTGGTCATCATTCCCAATTTGGCACAAGCCGCTGCCTTGAACTATTACAGCGCCGGTGGCTTGCGCATTGAGGATCGGGTTTCTGTCAAACTCACCGGTGATGAGAGGCAGATTTTTCTGATCCGCTATGTCGCGGAAATCTTTGACCCCGAGAATGAATTGGTTGAAACGCTTGAGAATGCCGGATACCGGAAAGTGAGAGAATTGACTTTTGACGGTAGCATTGTGATTTGGCAGTATGAACAAGGAGGTCAAGGATGAAAATCGCCGTCGATGTGACCGGCAGTCTCTATACCGGAACCGGAGTTGCCAACTATTACCATCATTTAGTACCCCAACTGCGCTCCCTTGAATCCGACAATCAATTTCTTTTTTTCGGGTACTCACTACGCCGCCGAGCCGAATTAACCTTAGCAGACAGAACCTTCCCGCTGCCTCCCAGCCTCATGGATATTGTCTGGAACAGACTCCATGTCTTTCCGGTTGAGCGCCTGATCGGTGACTGCGACCTTCTCCACACCTGGGATTACATTCAGCCGCCCACACGCAAAGCCAGGATTGTGACCACCATCCATGATCTGACGCCGATGCTTTTTTCCAAATACCATCTCCCCAAAACCGTATCCGTCTATAAGGCGGGACTCAAATGGGTGGAACGCGAGGCGGAAGCGATCATCGTCGACTCGCTGGCAACCAAAGCGGATGTGCTCAGATTGACCAAGATCCCCGAAGACAAAATTCACGTCATCTACCTCGCGGCAGCCGACGCCTTCCAAGAGTTCAGGTTAAGACAAGCGAACACCAAAGATGTGAGTATCGAACAGGTAAGAAATAAGTACGGAATCAAAGGCGACTACAGTTTATCGGTAGGAACCTTGGAACCCCGCAAAAACGTCGAGCGATCGGTACAGGCGTTCAAAATCGCTTCAGCAGACCAGACACTCGTTGTTGCCGGACGTTCCGGTTGGGGAAGGGACATCAAGCCCACCCCAGGGGTGCTCATGATCGGTTATGTGCCCGATGCGGATTTGCCACCGCTCTACGCCGGCGCCAGCTGCTTCCTCTACCCATCGCTGTATGAAGGTTTTGGCTTGCCGGTTCTGGAGGCGATGGCAGTGGGTACGCCCGTTGTGACTTCGGATCGCGGCAGCCTCAAAGAAATTGCCGGCGACGCGGCGGTAACCGTCAATCCCGAATCAGTGGAAGCCATTGCCTTTGGGATCAACGTGGCGATCAAACGCCGGGATGAGATCTCCCAAAAAGGCATCGAGCAGGCGAAAAAATTCTCCTGGGAGCTCACAGCCGCACAAACGCTTGAGGTGTATGAGAAGATAGGCAAGAATTAGGGAATAAGGCTGATAAATTTAAAATGAGAAATGAAAAATGAAAAATTACAATGAAAAGTTCAAAATAAATTCATAGTTCATTGTTCGTTGATCCTCAACCACTGAATGAAGATTTAAGTTTTAAGGTTTAAGATTTAAACATTAAACATTAATCATTATTTGCTGCCGGTGAGTAAGAAAGCCAAGTCTGTATTGCTTGCGTCGCCAGGATGTAGAAGAGCGGTAAGGCGAGCAGTAGGTAGCGCGGGAATACGACGTGTATCGATTGAAATCCGAGGTAAACCACCAACCATGCGAGAAGAATTTGCTCAGGTACAAGCGATAGTCTGCGTAGCCTTCTTTGTGTAAATAGCAGGGAAAAGGTCAAAAGAGCACTGACAGGCCAAACCAGCCAGTGTTCTTCGACCGGTTGGATGGGAGGCGTCGCAAACCAAGTTCTCCACCGTCCCAAGAAGAGAATCCTCCAAATTTCAAACCACGGATATTCAGGAACATAGGATCGGTAGAATCCGGCAATGCTCAAGTGCAAAGTGACAAAATCCATAACCGGGTGGGAGAAGAAAAAGACAGAGTAGGAAAAAATATAAACACCCAAACCGACCAGCACAACTAGGGAAGCGGCTTTTTTAAGATGCGGAATTTTCCTGAGGTACAGCACGGCCAGCACAAATAGGAGAAGGATGAGTCCCGTAAACATGACCTTGGAGGCCATGGCGGCTCCGATAGATATTCCCAGAAAGACAAACGATCTTTGAGTGTATTTTTTCTTCATGAGAACAAGCAGGGCAATCAAGACAAAAAAGAGTTGCGGCAGATCAAGATTGACCGTCTGACTCTTTTGGACGAATAGTTTGTCAAAGGACAGGAGGAGCAAGGGAAGCAAAGCAAGACGAGAACCAAGACAGATGGCCCGACCGATGAGATAGGTGCATACGAGGATGCCGGAAGCGAACAGAAACTGCAGCACAAGAATATTTGCAAACACTGCATACGAAATTCCAAACAGGTATTTAACAAGCGGAGGGTCTTCAAAGTTTATACGAGATGGATCTTGTCCCTTCAGGTACTCCAACGCGGCGTAGGTGCGCAAGTCCTCGTCGCCCATGTTGCCATAGAACTCATATCCTTGATTGAGGTTGTACTGCGAATGAAGCCAAGCCTCTTTGAGGGCACCAAAATCTGCGACCTGCTTTGGAGCGCAGAAGAAGACAACCAACATCCGGGAAACAATGAGGAGAAGCAGAAGAAAAGAAGAAATTCTTGAGAGCTTCATAGATCTATCGAACATAGGGTATCACCTTTTCGCATTTCAAACAGGAGTAATTGATATACTTACTGCATGAGGATTGGAATAGATGGGAATGAAGCCAACATCAAACTGCGCGTGGGGAGCAATGTCTATGCGTTTGAACTTCTGCGCGCCCTGCAAAAAATAAGCTCAAAGCATCAGGTGACGGTCTATTTAAAGGCGGATCCGCAGTCCGATATGCCACCGGCCAGCCAGACTTGGCGATACAAGGTGATTACACCGACGGGATTATGGACGCGCTGGCGCCTGCCGCTTGAATTGTATAGTGCTCGGCCGCGCGAGAACGTATTTTTCACACCCGGACACTATGCTCCGAAATTTTGTCCTATGCCGTTGGCGGTCTCAATCATGGACCTCTCTTTTCTCCATTATCCGGATATGTTTCGCGCAAAAGACCGCTACACACTGACGCGCTGGACCAAAGATTCAATAAAGAGGGCCAATCATATTTTCACAATCTCTCAATTCAGCAAAGATGATATAATCAAAAATTATCAGATACCAGAGAAATATATCAGCGTAACCTATCCGGGTTGGAGCCGTGAAACGTTTGAGCGGCAGATAACAAAGGGACAGATTCGCAGGGTAAAACACATCTATAATATTCAAGGAGACTACATTCTTTATCTGGGGACGCTGCAACCGCGAAAAAACTTGGTCAGATTGATCAGTGCCTTTGCGAAGCTCAACAGAAAAGATCTCGGCCTTGTCATTGCCGGGAAAAAAGGTTGGCAGTACGCGAAGATCCTGGAAGAGGGTAAGCGACTTGGAATTGAAACGAGAGTCAGGTTCATCGGTTTTCTTGAAGAAGAGGACAAGCCGGCCATCATGAGCGGTGCCAAAGCCCTGATGAATGTGAGCCTTTATGAAGGATTCGGCATGCCCGTGCTTGAGGCCATGGCATTGGGTGTGCCGACAGTCATCTCGCAGGCAAGCAGCCTCAAGGAATTGGCAAAAGGTATTGGGATCACCGTTGACCCCACTGACGTGAAAAGTATTTCAGGAGGTATATCCAGAGTACTTCAATATACTGAAGACCAGAGAAATGAGATTGCCGTGAAAAGTAAAAGCAGAGCCCAGAAATTCAGCTGGGAGCTCGCGGCAGCCAAGACCTTGGAGGTTCTCAATGACATCGCCGTTTAAAGACAGAATGGGTAGGCAGTTATCCTGGGCGGTAGCCTCAGGAAAATTCATTTTCCGCATTCGGTCATATTTCTTGGAGTTTGTAACCGCCATGATCTGGTGGTTCAGTTTCGTTCCCAGCCATACCCTGCGTAAGGTTTTTCTCAAGGCTGTCGGAGTAAAAATCGGCAGGCGATCCTACCTGCATTCCGGACTGCGGATTTATGATCCCAAGGGAATCAGCATTGGGGAGGGGACAATCATCGGTTATGACGCGACGCTTGATGGGAGAGACAGACTTGAAATTGGAGATCACTCAGAAATCGCGTCGCAGGTCATGATCTACAACGGAAGCCGGGATATCCATTCGGAAGACTTTCGGATGGTTTTGAAACCGGTGAGGATCGGAAATTATGTGTTCATCGGGCCGAGAACCATCATTCTTCCGGGTGTCACCGTCGGCGACGGAGCGGTGGTCGCGGCGGGGGCTGTGGTCACCAAAGATGTTCCTGCAAAAATGCTGGTTGGGGGAGTGCCGGCAACGGTAATCCGGGAACGAATTATCAAAGAATTGAAGTATAGGCTGGGCAGGGCAAGGCTGTTCCAATGACATACACGAGTGAAAAATTTAAAGTTTAAAGTTCAAAATTACAATTCAAAATTAAAAATATTCTTTCTAACTTTGAACTTGAAACTGCAACTTTTAACTTTTCATTTTACACTTTAAACTTTTATCCCTAAACCCTATTCCTAATGCTGCTTTCAACGATCATCGTCAGCTTCAATACCAAAGATCTCCTCAAAAAAACAATCGATTCCATTCCGAAAAAAGCAGACTGGGAAATCATTGTGGTTGACAACGCCTCAAGAGATGGTTCTCCGGAAATGGTCTCAAGCGAATATCCGAGCGTCAGGCTCATCAAAAATAAAGAAAATGTGGGCTTTGCCAAAGCCAATAATCAGGGTATAAAGATGAGTTCCGGAAGATATACTCTCCTCTTGAATTCGGACACCATTGTGAAAGCAAAGGCGCTGGAGATTCTCGTGAAATTCATGGATGAAAATACCGATGTCGGCATCGCCAGCGGCCAGCTCTTAAACCCCGACGGCACCATTCAACCTCAGGGTGGTTATCTTCCCAGACTCACAAATATAACTTTCTGGATGCTGTTTATCGATGATATTCCGCTAGTTGGAAAATATCTCTGGCCATACCACATCAACGATCGTGCGTTTTACACAAAAACAAGAAAAATCGGCTGGGTCGGAGGCACGGCGATGATGGTGAGACGCAAGGTTGTTGAGGCAATCGGGGATCTCGATGAAGAAATCTTCATGTACGCGGAGGATGTCGAATATTGCCTGCGTGTCAAAAAAGCGGGATGGAGGATATCCATAGCGCCGGACGCAGAGATTATCCATTACGGTCAGCAAAGCAGCGGAGGAACGCCGAAGACGGCATGGCTCGGGGAATTCAGTGGCCTCAAGTACATCTTTAAAAAACACAAACCTGCTTGGGAATATCCGCTAGTTAGGGTGCTGTTAAAAACGGGAGCAATTTTGAGGATGTTCGTCTTTGGTATACTTCTTGGCAGACGCGCAGCTTATGAAGCATATAAAGAAGCTTTTTCAGTGGCTTGATCGACACCTGCTTGAACTACTTTCGGGATTTCTACTGGTATTGATTCCCCTGTATCCAAAGTGGCCGCTTGCAGATGTTCTTCCCGGCTACATCGTTCGCTTGAGGCTCGACGATGTTCTGGTATTGCTGGTCTATATCGTTTGGGGCATTCAGCTCGTGCGCAAGAAAGTCAACTTGAGGGAGAACCCCTTGACCGGACCGATTCTCATCTATTTGGGAATTGGCCTTTTGTCCTCGCTCTCAGCTCTCTTTGTGACCCATACCGTGCCCTTGCAAAGAATCCACGTGGCAAAGCTCTTTCTCCATTGGGGGAGAAGAATAGAATACATGTCGCTTGCCTTTGTCTTTTTCTCCGCTTTCAGGACACCCAGGCAGTTGAGAAGATTGGTGAGCCTGTTGGGGTTGGTGGTGATCGCCTCGACGATCTATGGCTTGGGCCAAAAGTATCTGCAGTGGCCAGTCTATTCAACTATGAACCGGGAATTCGCCAAGGGTTGGCGACTGGTCCTCACCGAACATGCCAGGGTGCCGTCAACTTTTGCCGGCCATTATGATTTCGCGGCCTTCAATGTACTGGCGCTGGCTTTGCTATCAGCGCTCATGTTCTATGCCGGGAAGGGTAAGGTATCAAAAAGAGTGATCATTGTCTTTGTCGCGGCATTCGTATCCCTGCTCCTCACGGCTTCCCGGACTTCGTTCATCGCCTATTTGGTGGCAGTTTCGGTCGTTATCGTGCTTTTGTCAGTGCGTTCTGGATGGAAGTGGGGAACCGGTCGGTGGGTAGTGATCATGGCATTGAGCCTCGCGGGGATGTTGAGCTTCGGAGATCTTTCTCAACGCTATGCCCATTTCTTCAGAATCACCGAACTCAAAGAATATATCACCTATGAAATTCTTAAAAAATCCCCGCCAGATCTCTCTTCGGCCGGGATGACCGGCGACTTGGCATTGGTCTATACGGAAACCGATCAGCCTCCGATTCCGTTTACTCCCGATATGAATGGACAGCTCCCACCTGATGTGTATGAGAATATTCCGCTCGCTTTTCCGCAATCAACCATAGCGGGCGAAGCGGAGGCGTCCAGCTTGGCGGGAAAGCCGAGAACCTACTCACCGGCGGCATTTACGTTCGGTCTCTCATCAGCAATTCGTTTTGATGCACTCTGGCCGCGCGCGGTTGAAGGGTTCTTAGCAAATCCGCTGCTGGGTTCCGGATATTCGACACTCGTAAAGACACAAACAACCGAGTTCACGGAGGCGGAATCTACGGATAATGACTACCTGCGCGCTTTGGGTGAGACCGGAGTGCTGGGATTTTTAAGCTTCTACGGAATTTTAGGATATGCGCTCGCGATGATTTGGAAGAATAAAGATCGCATCAAGAATCAATTCCTGTTTGCGGTGAGCGCGGGAATCGGAGGAGCGATCGTCGGACTCTTGGTAAATGGGGCGTATATCGACATCTTTGAAGCCTCAAAAGTGGCTTATCCGTTCTGGGCGATGATGGGTGTATTGTTTGCAATCTTTAAGATGTCTGAGCCGATGAAGGAAGAAAAATGAACTTCAAGGGAGGGAACCTTAAGGAATATCTTGCGCTGGCATTAATTCTGGTTGCCGCCTTGATGGTTCGTTTGCATCGCATCGATGCACCGTTGGCAGACTGGCATTCTTGGCGGCAAACGGATACGGCGGCAGTGACGCGCAGCTTTGTGGAAGAGGGTATCGACCTTCTTCATCCCAGATACGAAGACCTGTCTTCCATCCCATCGGGAATGGACAATCCGCAGGGCTGGCGGTTCGTCGAATTCCCCTTTGTGAACGCGGCAACGGCAGTGCTCGTTCAAAATCTGCCCATGCTTTCTTTGGAAGTCTGGAGCAGGTTAACCTCGATCGTCTTCTCTCTTGCCGCAATCCTGGCTCTCTATCTGCTTGTAAAAAGACTTGCAACTATGCGCAGTGCCTTGCTTGCCTCCCTGCTGTTTGCGCTTCTTCCGTATAACATCTACTATCACAGGACCGTACTTCCCGAGGTTCCGCTGCTCTTCTTCACGCTGGCTGCCTTTCTTTTCTACCTGCGCTGGCTCGATAAGAATCGCGCGTATGATTTTGTCATCTCCTGGGCAGCCTTTGCCGCCGCAATGCTCATCAAGCCATATACGCTCTTCATCGCGATTCCGATGCTCTATTTGGCACACAAAAAATGGGGGATGCGCCTTCTGACCAGGCCGGCACTCTATCTTCTTTGTACGGCAATCATCCCGTTTCTTTTATGGCGCTTGTGGGCGTCGCGCTTCCCGGAGGGCATCCCTGCGTACACTTGGCTGTTCAACGGCAGCGGGATTCGCTTTCGACCTGCATTTTTCCGCTGGATATTCGCAGAGCGATTGGGAAAACTCATCCTCGGCTATTGGGGACTGGTACCGTTCGCAATCGGAGTCATACGACGTCCGCTTGCGAAAGCAGGCTGGGTATTCCATTGGTGGTTATTCTCCATGCTTGTCTATCTCACAATCTTTGCCACCGGCAATGTCACCCACGACTATTACCAGATTTTCATCATCCCTCCCATCGCGATATTCATGGCGATCGGCCTTGAAGAATTGTTGAAGCCGATGCGCCGAACCTTTGATCGCAGACTTTCCCTCATCATGGCTGTGGTATCGACGGGTTTTGGGCTCGGAATCTCTTGGTTTTTTATCCGTGATTTTTTTAACATCAACCATCCGGAAATAGTGGAAGCCGGAAAGGTAGCCGACCAGGTTCTGCCTCACGATGCCAAAGTCATAGCCCCCTATCTCGGCGATACTGCCTTTCTCTACCAGACCAAGCGTCGAGGTTGGCCGATCGGAGGGGACATCGAGAAAAAGATCTCAATGGGTGCCACCGACTATGTCACGGTGATGAAAGACGCAGAAGTTGAGATGCTTCTTAGTCGCTGCAAACCGTCAATCTCGATCGGCGGGACGACCATCGTGAGTCTCAGACACTGCTCGCTATGAAAATACTCATGCTCACTCCATACCTCCCGTATCCGCTGTTGTCCGGAGGTCAAATCAGGACGTATAACCTGCTCAAAAACCTCAAAGACAAACATGAAATTCACCTCTTCTCGATTATTAAGGATGACGATGAAAAGGAATATGTCGGAAAACTCAAAGAATTTTGCGAATCGGTGAACGTTTTCAAACGCAGCAAAACGCCGTTTACCCTGAGAAATGTGGTCCTGGCAGGGGTGACTCCTTATCCGTTTTTGGTGACCAGGAATCTGCCGATCTCAGCCAAATCGGTCCTGACAGAATTTCTGGAGAGGGAACACGTCGATCTGATTCACGCCGAGACGTTCTACGTGATGCCGATTCTGCCTAAAACCAGGGTTCCCACGCTATTGGTTGAACAGACGATCGAGTATCTGGTCTACCAGGATTTCGTCAGGACATTCAGGATCGCTCCCTTAAAACCCCTTCTCATGTTCGACGTTGCCAAGATCAACTTTTGGGAAAAATATTACTGGAAAAAAGCAACCCGATTGGCTACCATGTCCGAAGAAGACAAGGATTTCATTCTCCAATTTGCCCCGGATGCCGAGATCGACATCGTCGCCAATGGTGTAGACGCAGGCTATTTTGCGAAGGTGCAGCGCAAAGCGTTGAAGCAACAAATCGTCCTCTTCGTCGGACAATTCAAGTGGCTTCCCAACCGCGACGCAGTGCACTTTTTGCATCAAAATATCTGGCCGCTCATCAAGCGCGAAATCCCGAACTGCAAATTATGGATCGTCGGCAGGCATCCGTCAGCAGAAATCAAAAGTTTGAGCCAGGAAGAGGACGTCGTGGTCGATGAGGGTATCGAAGATATTCGGGAGGCATACGCGGGCGCAAGCGTGCTCCTGGCTCCCATCCGCAGCGGCAGGGGAACCAAGTATAAAATATTGGAAGCGATGGCCTCCAAGACCCCGGTAGTGGCGACCGCCCTGGGAATCGAAGGCATCAGAGCCCGCGATAACGAGGAAGTGCTGATCGGGGAAGACGCCCAGGAGTTAGCGAACAAAACGGTACGGATTCTCAAACATCCCCGTTTGGCGAACCGGCTGGCTGAGGCAGCCAATAAACTCATCATCAAGCATTATAATTGGGCGGGGATTTCGTCAGAGCTTGATGAAATCTATAAACAGTTGGGAAGAGTGGCATGAAATTATCCGTCGTGATTCTCAATTACAATACCAAGGACTACACGCTCCAGTGCCTGCAATCGATATCCGAAAGTTCTCTCTCACCCAAAACACAAGAAATTGAGGTATTGCTGGCAGATAACGGGTCAACGGACGGATCAGTCGAAGTGATTAAGCTTCAATATCCCTGGGTAAAGATCATTGAGAATCGCCGAAATATCGGTTTCTCGGCAGGAAACAACCGGGCTCTGAAGCAAGCCAAAGGAAAGATCATTCTCCTTCTCAATTCCGATACCAAAGTATTTCCCGATACCTTTAAAGAAATGCTTGAGTTTTTTGCCACCCATAAACAGGCCGGTGCGGCAACCGCGCGACTCATGTTACCCGATGGCGCTTTGGACTTGGCTTGTCACCGGGGATTTCCGACGCCTGTGAATGCCCTCGCCTATTTCCTGAAACTCGAACAACTCTTTCCCGAGTTCATGCCCGTGGCGGGCTATCACCAAACCTGGAAAAATTTCAACACCATCCATGAGGTGGACGTCATTTCGGGGGCATGTTTCTTCATCCGCAAACAGGTCTTGGACCAAGTCGGACTTTTGGACGAACGCTATTTCATGTATGCGGAAGATATTGACTGGTGCATGCGGATAAAAAAATCCGGCTGGAAAATCTATTACAATCCGAACTCCAAAATCGTCCATTTTAAGAAAAGATCCGGCAGAAGCAAAAGCGAAGGACTGCCGCTAAGCGACCGGACCAGAAAACTGCGGGCGCAAACGATCATCTATTTCTACGACACCATGCGGATCTTCTATGATCAATACTACAGGGAAAAATACGGCAGGCTGGTAAGAGCCGTCGTGCTCCTCGGAATTTATCTGTTCACCAAAGTAAAACTTTTGCGTAATCGTTTGGTCTGAAGTGAAACGAACTATGTATTAATAGTAATGGGCTGGTGCGATGCCGACAAAAAATTCCTCCGATCTTTATCAAAGAAGAACGAAGCTGCATATCGGAATCGATGCGCGATTTTGGGGATTAAGGCACGCCGGTTTGGGACGCTATGTCATGGAACTGGTCAACGGGCTCACTCGCCTTGATACATCAAATGAATACACGCTGTTTGTGAGAAGCCCCCAAGACGAAGAAATAAAAGTCGGCAAGAATTTCCGACTGGTCCGCGCCGACATCAATCACTATTCTCTGGAAGAACAGTGGCTCTTGCCGGAAATCTTTAACAAATACAATCTCGATCTTCTGCACGTGCCGCATTTCAATGTCCCGCTTTTTTATAAAAAGCCGTTCGTCGTAACCATCCACGATCTCCTTTGGCACGAAGTCAAAGGCCTCTCGGTAACCACCCAAAATCCGCTGACCTACCTGGTAAAATATTTGGGATACCGTTCCGTCGTCCGCAACGCGCTCAATCGCTCCTTAATGATTTTCGTACCCAGTCGGGTCATACTCGAGAAGTTGGTGAAAGATCATGGAGTCCCAGAAAAGAAGATACGAGTGACGTATGAAGCACCAGCCGACATCTTCCGTCCCTCGTCTGAAGAACCCACCGTGCTTTCCAAATACCAGGTGCGAAAACCGTTTGTGATCTACACGGGAAGCGCCTATCCCCATAAAAACATCCCGCAAGCCGCCGCCGCAATCAAGCGCCTCAATCAAAAGGGAGAAATGCTGAGCTTCGTGGTCGCCAGTTCCCGCTCCGTATTTCTTGAACGGTTGTCGCGTAAGTTGCAGAATGAAGGTTCGGATAAGTACGTCCGCCTCATCGGATTCGTCCCGGATGAGGATTTAATGAAACTCTACTCACAGGCTGTGGCGCTCTTGCAACCGTCCCATTCCGAAGGGTTCGGACTGACAGGCCTTGAGGCGATGGCTGTGGGTCTGCCGGTCCTTACTTCCCGATCACCGGTTTTTCAAGAAATTTATGCAGATGCCGCGCTGTATTTTGATGCTCAGTCAAAAGATGATCTGGAAACTGTCTTGCAAACCATCCTCAACGATGGGAAACTCCGCCGGAGGCTCATTCTCAAGGGGTTGCAGCGCGCGAAGCTATTTTCATGGAAGACGTTAGTGAAGCAGACGCTTACCGGCTATCGGGTTGCGCTAGCTCAATCGGGCATATGAAGATTGCTCTCGTCTATGACCGGGTGAATAAGATCGGCGGGGCCGAACGGGTGCTCTGCGCTCTCCATGAAATCTTTCCCGACGCGCCGCTCTACACCGCCGTGTACAACCCGAAGCAGGCGACTTGGGCACGAGGCTGGGAGGTCCACGCTTCCTTTTTAAATTCCTTTCCTTTAGCACGCACCACGCATGAATTATATCCGTGGCTTACGCCTCTGGCGTTCGAGACGCTTGATCTGTCGTCATTTGATCTGGTAGTGAGTGTCACCAGCGCCGAAGCCAAGGGCATAATCACGAAACCCACGACGGCACACCTCTGCTATTGCTTAACACCCACCAGGTACTTATGGTCTGACCACCAACTGCACTATGAGAGGCTGCCTGTGCTCCTGAGACCGCTGACGAAGCCGGTTTTTTCTTACCTGCGGGCTTGGGATAAAATCGCCAGCCAGCGCCCGGATCGGATGATCGCAATCTCAAAAACGGTGCAGCAAAGAATCACAAAATACTACCAGCGTCAATCGGAGGTCATTTACCCGCCTGTTGATGTCGAGAAGTTCAGGCGGCCGGCATTCCAAGGGAAAAGGCTGCCGTTTGAGGATTACTTCCTGCTCGTTTCCAGGCTGGTTCCCTATAAAAGGCTCGACATTGCCGTGGAGGCTGCCAAGGCTCTGAACCATCCCCTGGTGATCGTGGGAACCGGCATGGATGAGGGCAGGCTCAAGCGGCTGGCGGGAAAAAATGTCACTTTTGTGTCTAAATTGACAGATGGTGAGTTAGTTTTGTACTATCAAAGGTGCAGGGCCCTGATTTTCCCTCAGGAAGAGGATTTCGGTTTGACCGTCGTTGAAGCGCAGGCTGCCGGAAAACCGGTGATCGCGTTTAACAAAGGAGGAGCAACAGAGATCATCCAGGAAGGGAAAACGGGCCTGTTTTTTTCAAGACAGTCTGCAACATCTTTAATTCGGGCACTGCGGGAATTCGAATCGACTCGATTTGACGATCAAGACTGTCGGCGCAATGTCTTGCATTTCAACAAAGAACGATTTATAAAAGAGTTTTCTTCAACCGTTGAAGACCTATGGCAAAAGTACAAGGAAATAAACGCGCGGTAATTTTCGCTGGCGGGGTCGGAACGCGAATGTGGCCACTGTCAAGGAAAAATACGCCGAAACAGTTTGAGAAAATCATCGGTTCACAATCCACATTGCAACTCGCGGTGGAAAGAATCGAGCCGGTCTTTGGCCCGGAGAATATCTACGTATCGACGGGCAAGCAATACGTCAGGATCGTTCGGGACCAACTTCCCCACGTACCGGGAAGAAATATCATCGGCGAACCCGAAATGAGAGATGTCGCACCGGCTGTTGGGTACCTGATGGCAATACTGGCGAAGGATGATCCAGACAGTCCTGTGGCAATCCTCTGGAGCGATCATCTTATGGAGTACGTTGAGGTGTTCCGTAAGATTCTACGCGTTGGCTGTGAGTACATAATGGAACATAAGCAGAAATTTCTCCTCATTGGTCAAAAGCCCCGATTTGCCAGTCAAAATTTAGGCTGGATTGAATCAGGAAAACCCCTCGAAAAAATAAACGGTTTTCAGGTATACGAATTTAAGTCATGGCATTACCGACCATCACTTGAAAAAGCGAAAGAATATTTCAAGCAAAAGAATTATTCATGGAACCCCGGATATTTCATCGTCACGCCGGGGTTTGCACTGCAGCAATTTAAAAAACATCTTCCTCAAATGTACGAAGGATTGGTAAAACTACAGGCGTCCTATGGAACGAAACGGCATACGGACGATTTACAATCGATCTATCCGGCATTTGAAAAAAATTCGTTCGATAATGCAATCATGGAAAAAATCGATACGAGCGAGGCGGTGGTCGTTACATCGGATCTTGGCTGGAGCGATATTGGGGCCTGGGAGGCATTGAAAGAAGTTCTGCAGAAAAAAGCAGGGGAAAATGTTGTCAGGGGAAATGTCATACTGAGGAATACAAATGATTCATTGGTCTATAGCTATACGAATCAATTGGTGACGGCCATCGATCTTGAAGGCATCGTGATCGTGGTGACAGAAGATGCGATCCTTGTCTGTCCACAAGAGTCTATACCGGAAGTCAAGAAGCAGGTGAAGGAGTTCGAAGGGACAGATTTCGAAAAGTTTTCTTAAAACCGATGAACAACAAGTGGTACTTTGAACCGGTCAAACGACTGATGGACATCACGTTTTCCCTCATTCTCATGGTTATTTTCCTGCCGGTCTGGGTTGTTATCCCCATCCTTATTCTCCTCGACTCTCCCGGACCGATCATCTACCGGCATCGGCGTGTGGGAAAGGGGGGGCGGGAATTCTGCATGTATAAGTTCCGATCCATGGTGCATAATGCCGACGAAATTCTCTTCAAAAAAGATAAAAAACTGTTAAAGAAATTCAAAGACGGTGATTGGAAGCTCGAGAAAGATCCGAGATTGACACCACTGGGAAAAATCATGCGCTCGATAACGATTGACGAATTTCCCCAGCTTTTTAACGTTCTCAAGGGAGAAATGAGCCTTGTCGGCCCGCGCGCTTACCTCAATAATGAACTGCTTGAACAGCGCCGCAAGTATCCGGAAACCAGGCCATGGATTCGGGATATTCTCACCATCAAACCGGGAATCACCGGGCCTTGGCAGACTTCGGGCAGAAACATCGTCCCGTTCAACGTCAGGGCAAACATGGACGCCGATTACGCCAGAAAGAAATCGCTGTTGGAAGATTTGATCATCATTGTCAAAACTCCGATGGCGATGTTCAGCAAATGGTAGACTTGTTAATGGATATGCACAGTGAGGCTCAACACCAAGCCAATAGTAATCTCTCACACTCGAGGCCAACGCTGAACCCGGATGGGGGGGAAGCAGAGCCAGTTATTCCCGAGAAGGGGATCGAGGCCAATGGACCAGCGATGAAGAAGACATGGATCAAAAGAATCTTCAATAAACGAACGGCAGCGGCACTGGGTATAATCCTGGCTGTCATCGTGGTGGCCGGAGGAATTGCCCTGTTGCAGGCCCGCTCCGTCATTGAGGCGGCAAAACAAACCGCCCAAGCGGCAAGAAGCGCCTATGATGCCGGGAAAAATCAGGATCTGGTCGCCGCCGGCCAGCAGCTGACCAGCGTCAAGGAGAATCTCACTGAAACGCAGAAGAGATTCCAAAAACTCAAGTGGACCGCATGGATTCCGATTGCGGGAAGATACTGGAAGGACGGAGATCACGGTTTGAAAGCGGCGCAATCGGCAGTCGAAGCGGCGAGTATTTTAGTTGCTGCAGTAGAACCGTACGCCGACGTCTTGGGATTTCAGGGACAGGGGAGCTTTCTGGGGGGGACTGCCGAGGATAGAATCGTCAAAGTCGTAGAAACACTCGATAAAGTGGCGCCGCAGCTTGACCAAGTCGCCGAGAAATTGGAGATTGTGGTGAGTGAACTGGGAGCGATTGACGCCAAACGCTATGCATTTACGATCGAAGGCATGAGGGTTGACGAATCCATTCGCACCGGACAAGCGTTGAGTCAGGATGCGTTATTCGCAACGACCCGCGCCAGACCGGCAATCGAGAACCTCCCCAGAGTTTTGGGAATTGACGGAGAACGGAAATATATGGTGCTCTTCCAAAATGACGCGGAATTGCGCTCTACCGGAGGGTTCATGACTGCCTTTGCCATCCTGCGGGTGGAAAAAGGTAAGGTCTTCCAGGAAAAAAGCCAAGATATTTACGATCTTGATGAAAAATTTAACTCAAAGCTTCCGGCCCCTGATATCATTCGCACGTATCTCCCGCTTGTCTACCGTTTTAACTTACGCGACATGAACATCTCGCCCGACTTTAAAGTCTCCATGGATGAGTTTTCAAAGAATTATGAAAGCATCAGGGGAGAGCCAAAGATCAACGGAATCATTGCCGTGGACACGCAGGTGCTCAAAGACATTGTTGAGGTATTGGGCCCGATCGAGGTCCCGGGGTACGGGACCTATTCAGCGGAAAACGACCCCCGGTGTGATTGCCCGCAGATTATCTATGAACTGGAGGCCTTGGCGGATCGGCCGCAGGCAACTCTGCGTGAAAACCGAAAAGGTATATTGGCACCCATGCTGCAAACCATCCTCTTGAAGTCCTACGGGGCTCCCAAGCAGGTATGGCCCGCTCTCTTTGAGACGATCATCCAAAATGTCCAGGAAAAGCACGTGCTCTTCTATTTCTTTGCCGAGGCAGAGCAGAATGCGGCAGAGCAGATTAATGTGGCCGGACGCATCCAAGAATATGATGCCGACTATTTCCACCTCAACGACACCAATTTCGCCGGAGCCAAATCGAACATGTTCACGACTCAGGAAGTCGAGCAGGCATACGAAATTGCAGATGATGGAACGATTACCAAAACCGTTACTGTAAAGTACCAGAACCCCTTTCCGCCGAGTAATTGCAATTTGGAGGCGGGAGAACTTTGTTTGAACGGAGTCCTGCGGGATTTCGTCAGAGTCTACGTTCCCAAGGGAAGCAAACTCCTCGAGTCATTGGGTTCCGAAGATGAGGTGCAGACTAAAGAGGATCTCGGCAAGACCGTTTTTGAGGCGTTTTTCACCTTGCGTCCCGAAGGCCAAGCCAAACTGATCTTTACCTATCAATTGCCGATGAAGGCACAAGATTCGATCGGACTCCTCATTCAAAAGCAGCCCGGCAAGCTGGGTGAGCACTACACGATCAACACCCCCGAGACCACGCAAGAATTGGACCTTTCCGGGGACAAAGAAATCTCCCTGGACCTCTGATTCGATCCTCGCGTAATGCGACACACAACAAGGCGGTATGCGGACACGAAGTTATAAAACGGAAGGCATCATTCTTCATCGGGTCAATCTGGGAGAAGCGGACAGGATGCTCACCATCCTCACCAAGCACATGGGAAAGATGCGCTGTATTGCCAAAGGGGTGCGCAAACCAACCTCCAGAAAGTCCGCAAGCGTAGAGCTGTTTAACCGGACCTCGCTATTTCTCATCAAAGGGCGCAACCTTGACCTACTCACCCAAAGCGAAACCATCGAAAACTTTCCGCAGCTGCGCACCAGCCTCAAAGCGGCGAAAGCCGCCTATCACGTGGCGGAGCTTGTCAGTCTCCTGACCGCGGAAAACCAAGAAAACGCAAAAGCCTACGCAAGCCTGTCCGTAATCCTGCGGACCATCAACGACCAAGGGCACGCCACCCGTGGTCAGATTGCCGACTTCGAAAAGGAACTCCTCATAGAGTTGGGATTCGGCTCTCCCAAGCAAAAATCATACGCGGCGCTCACCCAGTTCATTGAGTCAATCATCGAAAGGCGATTGAAATCGGTACAAATCTTTCGGGATGTCTAAGCAGTCATTCGGGATTCCTTAAAAACGCCAACCAACCTATTCTCTGATTTCCCCGTTGGCTATGATAGGATAAAACTATGGGAAATCTCATGGATGAGGTGACCGCACTTGCAAAAAGAAGGGGGTTCGTTTTTCCCGGATCGGAAATCTACGGGGGTCTCGCCAACACCTATGACTACGGACCGCTCGGGAGCGAACTTTTGAAGAACCTGCGCGACTGGTGGTGGCAGCGTTTTGTAACCCAACGGCCGGAAATCTACGGACTCGAGACCTCGATCATTATGAACCCCAAGGTATGGGAGGCAAGCGGCCACACCCGCTCCTTCACCGACGCCCTGATCGATTGCCGCAAGTGTCAGACACGGACTCGGGCGGATCACCTGATTGAAGAGGGAATCAAGGGCGCGAAAGTCGAGGGGAAAACGCTTGAAGAACTCGAAACGCTCATTCAGACGAACAGGCTTACTTGTCCGAATTGCGGTGCCTTTGACTGGACAAAGCCGAGGGAATTTAACCTCTTGTTCGAAACGCACATCGGTATCGTCCCGGAAAGCCAGTCCAAAGCCTACCTGCGCGGTGAAACCGCCCAAGGAATGTTCGTGGACTTCAAACAGGTCGTCGACACCATGCGGCCGACGCTACCTTTCGGCATCGCCCAATCGGGAAAAGCGTTCAGAAATGAAGTCACCAAAGGCAAATTCACTTTTCGCACTCTCGAATTTGACCTGGCGGAGTTTGAATATTTTATTCGTCAGTCGGAATGGGAAAAGTGGTTTGAATATTGGAAAGAGGAAGTTGAGCGCTGGGCGACCGATCTGGGCATTGACAAGAAAAAGCTGCGCTGGCGGGCGCACGGGAAGGAAGAACTCTCGCATTACTCATTGAGGACAGAAGACTTGGAGTACGAATACCCGTTCGGCTTCAAGGAATGGTGCGCGGTCGCCTACAGGACCGATTATGATTTGAAAAACCACATGCAGCACTCGGGAGAGGATTTGCGCTACAAAGATCCGAACTCCGGTGAACTCTTCATCCCGCATGTCATCGAACCCACCTTCGGACTTTCAAGGAGCATCGTGACGCTCTTGGTCGACGGCTTCCACAAAGAAAAGGAACGGGTGAATTTAAGACTTCACCCGCGGTTGGCGCCGATCAAGGTCGCGGTCTTTCCGCTTTTGAGAAATAAAGAGAACATCGTTGCCAAAGCCCGGTCCGTTTTTGATCACCTAAAGAAAAATCAGGCCGCGGTTTGGGATGACCGGGGAAACATCGGAAAACGCTATTACTCACAGGATGAGATCGGCACCCCCTACTGCGTCACCATTGACTTTAAAACCTTGGATGACGATACTGTTACGGTGCGCGATCGGGACACGATGCAACAGGACTGTGTAACGATCGGCAAATTACAATCCTATTTTCATGAAAAATTTGCGCGGTAAACTGATTCCGGCAGGCGCAGTTTTGCTCCTCCTCGCATTGGGTTATTTCGGACTGAGGATACTCAAACCTTCGGACCAGGACGCTGGTGACTCCAAGAATTCGCAGCAAAGAATTGAATCGGTAAATCTCCTGCCTGTCAAGGAGCGTCCCTTCACGACCATTATTCCCCGGGCAGACGGAAAGGAGATTACCATCGAAGTGAACCGCTTGAATGAAGCTAAAGAAGTGGAATATGAACTTGAATACCAAGCGGGAACGCTCCTTCAGGGCGCATTCGGAAAGATCGACTTTAGCAAAGAACTCCCTCCCGTTTCCAGGAATATCCTTTTGGGGTCATGCAGTGCCGGAGGAAAATGCAGTTATCACGAAAATGTCAACGGGGGGTCTCTTTTGCTCCGTTATCTAGACGGGCAGACGACAGCGCTCAAGGGTGAATGGAATTTTCAAAGAATGAGTCAGGAAGAAGGCAGATTCAGTTCACGAGACGCGAAATTTACCTTTGATACCGGTGAGACCGGTTTGGGAGGCAGTACCGTTGTCGTAGTTGCCCAAACGATGGGATTGCCCGGTCCCGTGGACGGCGAAGTCATCGCAGGTCCCTACGGAGTTTTCCTTCCCAAAGGTGTTACTCTGCGTTCGACCGAGGTGAATCTGGAAATACGCCTCTCAAGCGAAGCTGGAAGTGCCAAACTCCTCGGTTGGACACAGGACGGCTGGAAAGAGTACGCAAGCCGCGTGAACGGCAAGTCTCTGAGTGCCATCGTTGACGCGGCAACCACGTTTGTCGCCGTTGCACCTCCCGAACAGTCATAATTCACGCCCCCTCGAAAGTCGCTCTATGTTTCTCCCTCTCTTCAAGTAATTTGGGTATCATTCGTTTCCTGTGAAAACTGGATCTTGACAAAGTAGATCAAAGTATTCTTGAATGGTACGTAGTGGTGATAAGTGGTGAATAAGCCTATAAATTAACAAATCATCTGATCTACTGCCCGGATTAGAAAGTAAGATCAGTGTTCATAGGAATTTTTTATCACACGCTTGAACAAAAGGGCAGACTGGCGATACCGGTTGAGTTTCGCCGACAACTTGACAAAGGAAGCGTCATAACGCGGGGCTTGGACGGCTGCTTATTCATATTTCCTTCCCAGCAATGGAAAAGACTCATGAAAAAGCTTCGCCAAAGCCCCCTGACGCAACGCAAGGCCCGGGACTTTCAGAGGCTCATGACCCATCAGGCGAGTGAGGTGGAATTTGACAGTCAAGGCAGAACGCTAATACCCGGCTATTTGCGGGAGTTCGCCGGATTAACCGGCAAAGTGGTGATCGCCGGATCGGCAACTAGAATTGAGATTTGGGATCAGGTGAAATATCACAAATACATGCAAGGCATTGAGGAAGCAGGGGAACAAATAGCCGAAAGCTTGGCGGAGCAGGGAATTTAAGACGAGGACAGAGAAGGGAGAGCATCCATGACGATGATGAACGGCGAACGAATGCGGGAGAAATTGCAGGATCACCTGCGCCGGATACAGGTTCAGGAAGAGCAAGCACAGCTGCCGCAGGGTGAAGTGGTTCAGCTTGAGGTTAGCGATGACCAACCACGGAAGGAGTAAACATATCTCGGTGCTCCTCAAAGAGGTCATCGAAGGATTGAGAATTGATGCAGGGAAGAAGTACATCGATGCAACCGTTGGCGGCGCGGGACACGCGCGGGAAATAGTCAAGAAAGGAGGAATCCTCTTAGCCATCGATCGGGACCCGGAAGCAGTGAGGCGGGCAAATCAGAAACTGAAGGGTATAGAGACTCACTTGGGTAAAGCCTACCCTGACAACGACAAGACTGTCGTTGTCCCGGCTCAATCGAGCCAGCCAAACTTCAAGTGCGTAGTCGCAAACTTCAGGGATCTCAAAGCCACCGCCGAAAAATACGGCTTCAGTCCTTCGTCGGGAATACTTTTTGATTTGGGGGTCTCATCCGACCAACTCTCGCAAGTTAAAAAGGGATTAAGCTTCATGACCGATGGTCCGCTTGATATGCGGCTTGACAGTACGCTGACAAGAACGGCTGCAGATATTATTAATCAAAGCTCGGAGGATGAACTGTATGAAATTTTTACTCGATTTAGTCAGGAGGAGCTGGCTCGGCCATTTGCTGCAGCTATTATCCGCGCCCGTCGTCTAAAAAGCATCTTGACCACGCGGGAGCTGGTGCAAATCATCGAAGAGCGAAGCGGAGGCAGAATTGGCGCAATCCATCCGGCGACCAAAGTATTCCTGGCTTTGCGCATAGCGGTCAACCATGAACTTGAAAATCTGCAGGAGGGTATTGTCCAGGCCATCGATTTGCTTGAACCCAAAGGAAGGTTAGTGGTCATAAGCTTCCAGGAAACGGAAGACAGAATAGTCAAACGGATATTTAAAAAAAAGGAGAGCGAGGGGAGGCTGACGATTCTTTCCAAAAAACCGGTGCGGCCTTCGCAGACTGAGATCAGGCAAAATCCGCGCGCCAGAAGCGCGAGAATGCGGCTTGTAGAACACATCTCATAAAAAAAGCGAAGACTCTATGGAACCACAACGACAAAAACAGTATAAAAGATTGATCGGTTTATGCTCGGTCTGCATTGTCTTGCTCATCGCGGCAAACCTGGTGGTAGCCAATATCCTGGCAACCAGCGGCAATACCTTAAACGACCTTGAACAACGGAAAACCAACCTCACCGGTCAAAACCTTGAGCTTCGCAGTGAAATCATCTCCCAAAGTGCGCTGCAAACCCTTGCTGTGAGGGCACAGCGCCTGGGATTTGTCTCTGCTTCAGAGACGCTCAATCTCTCAGCTCAACCCAATGTAGCCATGCGTTAACCATGAGTAAACCAAGGTTACGGCTCCTGTTTGCAGGCACACTCGTTGCACTGGCGATGATTGTACTGCGGCTTTTTTACTGGCAGGTGATTGCCGCGCCAGCCCTTCAGGAAGACGCCCGCAATCAGCATTTCGTGACCTTTGAAATACCGGCACAACGCGGTGAGATCCGCACCAGCGACGGCTTCCCGCTCGTTTCCAATAAAAAAACGTATCTTATCTTCGCCTATACGCCTGAGTTTGAGATGGGAAAATTGGATGTCGCGGCCAAAGTGATTCCGATCTTGTCCCCTTTACTGGCACAAGAAGCTTCTCCCGGCGCGCTAACCAATAAGGGAGAGGATGAGGAAAAAGCCCGACAAACACTCACCGAAAAAATACTGCGCGAAGATATCCTCTGGATTCCGCTGGTGCGCAATGCCAGTGAATCTCAGAAGGATGATATTCAAAAACTGGCCATCAAAGGTGTGGGCAACGAGTCTTCATACGGCAGGGAATATTCGGAAGCCTCCATGGCCGCGACACTCTTGGGCTTCGTTGGCAATGACTCGGCCGGAAATCCGAAAGGATATTTCGGTCTCGAAGGCCATTATGATCTGGAATTGAAAGGCAGACCGGGAGTGGTGAGACAGGAAAAAGATGCCACAGGAAAGCCGATTCTCATCGGGAGCTATGATGAGGTCGAAAAGCGGGATGGAAGGGATCTTATTTTGAACATCGACCGGGCTGTGCAAAAATTTTCCGAAGATGCACTGCAGGAAGCGCTAATTAAATACGGCGCCGTAAGCGGCGAGGTGGTGATCATGAATCCCAAAAGCGGTGAAGTCATCGCCATGGCATCTCTCCCGAGTTACGACCCGGCCCGTTTCCGACAATTCGATCAGAGCCAGTACAAAAATCCCGTGATTTCGGAAACCTATGAACCAGGTTCTACCTTTAAGGTGTTCGTGATGGCTGCGGCATTGGAGACGCAGGCTGTGACACCCGAAACCAAATGTACCCAGTGCGACGGCCCTTTGAAGATCGGAGGCTACACGATCAGAACCTGGAACAACGAATACTTTGGGGAACCGACCATGCGCGAGGTTATTGAGCACTCAGATAATACCGGCATGGTTTTTGTCGCGAGAAAACTCGGCATTACCAGCCTCTTGGATTTCTTGACCGCATTCGGGATCGGGGAGAAGACCGGCATTGACCTCGAGGAGGAATCTGCTCAGCCGATTCGCAAAGAGGAAGATTGGAAAGAAATCGATCTGGCAACGGCTTCCTTCGGTCAGGGCATTGCGGTCACTGCCATGCAGATGGTTCGTGCCGTATCGGCTATCGCCAATGACGGGGTACTCATGGTTCCCAGGGTGGTAAGGAGAGTTGAAGGAGAACAAACATTGGAGATCGAACCGCAAGTGTCACGGCGGGTCATCTCACAGGAAACGGCGCACCAGATGACCGAAATGATGGTCAACGCGGTGGAAAATGGTGAGGCAAAATGGGCGAAGCCAAAAGGCATGACTGTCGCCGGAAAAACCGGGACGGCACAGATTCCGGTACAGGGCTACTATGATAATGAGAAGACGATTGCTAGTTTCGTCGGCTTCGCCCCCGCCGATAACCCCAAATTCGTGATGTTGGTGAAACTTCGCGAGCCGCAGACTTCGCCTTGGGGTTCTGAGACAGCCGCACCACTCTGGTTCTCGATTGCCAAGAGACTGTTTTATTACTACAGCCTCCCCCTGGGAAACGAATAGATCGGGAGATTTCCATTGCTCCTGTATAATTTTGTCATGAGCAGTAAAATCTGGTCAGTGGCAAGGAACTCACGGCCGTTGCGGGCGGTCTTGTCCATAGTGCCGAAGCGGCACATCAACCGTTTCTATCATCTGCCGAAAGCCGTAGTGGCAAACCTTATCTACGGGTTTCCTTCAAGAAAATTGACAGTCATCGGCGTGACGGGCACCAAAGGCAAGACCAGCGTCTGCCATATCCTGCATCATATCCTCACGCAGTCCGGAAAGAAGACGGCGTTGATCTCCACAATCGGAGCCTTCATCGGCGACCGGCAGATCGACACGGGTCTGCATGTCACCAACCCGGATCCGTTTACGCTGCAGAGCCTACTTAAACGCGCTCTTCTCTCCGGTTGTGGCTATGTCGTCTTGGAAGTGACCAGTCACGGACTGGAACAGTACAGAAACTGGGGAATTGACTTCAGCGTTGCCGTGTACACGCAAATAAAAAGCGACCATCTCGATTATCACGGAGGAAAAAAACAATATCGGTTGGCAAAAGCGAAACTCCTTGAGCAGGCAAAGGCTGTCGTGCTCAATCGCAGTGATCCTTCCTTCTCCTATCTCAAGAAGTTGGCCGATCGCAGAGGAATACCGGTGACCTCCTACACGGCTCAGGATGACATTGAATCACAGAACAACGAGGCCGCGCTGACGGCGGCAGTGATATTGGGTGTACGCCGGGAAGACGCCCTGCGAGACGTATCCTCAGTACCCGGGGTCCCGGGGAGGATGGATGTGGTCATGAGGCATCCGTTTACTCTGGTCATTGATTTTGCGCATACTCCCGACAGTTTTAAGCGGGCACTAAAAAAGTTGAGGACGATGGTCAAAGGGAGAGCGAGGCTCATTGCGGTATTCGGCTGCGCCGGTGAAAGAGACCCAGACCGGCGGAAAATGGGAGCGGTTGCGGCCAAGCTCTGCGATATCTTTGTCATCACGGCCGAGGATCCGCGAAGCGAGTCAGTTGCAGGGATCAGTCAAGAAATTGCAGATTGGGCTGTAAAGTCCGGCGCGCTGGAAGTATCGTTGAGTGCCGTACCGGAGAGAAGAGCCGGTCAAACGATGTTCATAAAGATTCCGGACAGGCAACAAGCCATCGACGACGCCGTGAACCTGGCACGTCAGGGTGATGTGGTAGGATTGTTCGGCAAAGGACATGAGAAAAGCATGAATGAGGGGGGAATGGAAGTGCCGTGGTCCGAGCACGACGCGCTGGCTCAAGCACTCACGAAAAAGCAGGGAGAAAAATGGGCAACGAAGTAATCGCGGTTGTCCTCGCCGGCGGTGTCGGCAGACGATTTTGGCCGATCAGAGGAGATAAAGCCGACCTTGAGTTTTTAGGGAAGCCGCTAATCCAATATACGATCGACGCCTTGACTACCGCCGGGTTAAAAACGATTGTCCTGGTTACCAACCCCTCAAATCAACGGCTGATGGCGTCCTTGAAGTTTAATAAGGCTCAAGTGCAGCAGGTCGTGCAACGACAAGCCAAGGGAATGGGCGATGCGTTGTTGACTGCCGGTCGGCTCATTTCCGGCCGCAGCGTACTGGTTGTCAATGCTTCGGACATCTTCACAGCGAATCTGTTTGACTTGGTCTTGGAGAAAGCCGGAAAAACGGGTGCTCAAATCGTCATTCCCGGGTTGGAACAGAAAGCCTACTTTCCCGGAGGCTATCTCATGCTCCGAAAGGGCATGGTGACCAAGATCGTGGAAAAACCGAGGCCGGAAGATCGTCCTTCAAACTATTTGAATTTGGTCGCGCACTATTTTGCGGACTCAACAAAATTAGTCAAGTCGCTCAGGGAGACGAGCGCCATGGCAGACGACCGCTACGAACAGGCTGTCTCCCGGATGTTACAATCGCAGGCGGCAGTCCTGGTCAAGTATAGGGGTAGGTTCGGATATCTGAAATATCCCTGGGACATCCAGGCAATGTCTCAATTCTTTTTAACAGGAATTCAACGCTCACATAGAGGATCGGGACAGATTCATAAAACCGCAATCATTGATGGACCGGTGGTGATCGGGAAAGGCGTTCGGGTTCTTGAGAACGCGGTCATCAAAGGTCCGGCCTATATCGGAGATGGGACGGTAATCGGCACGCAGGCCTTGATTTTGGAATCGATGATCGGCAGTTCCTGCGTCGTGGGATACGGATGTGAGGTAGTAAGAAGCTATCTCGGGGAAGGGTGCTGGCTGCATAGAAATTACATCGGGGACTCGGTGCTTGAGGGGAATAATTATTTCGGCGCCGGAGCCGTAACCGCAAACTTCCGCTTCGACGAAGGCTCGATCAGTACTCCGGTTCGGGATACCCGAATGGACACGGGTCTTCAGAAGCTGGGAGCCATAGTCGGCAAAGGGGCGAGAATTGGGGTCAATGCCAGTTTGATGCCGGGGGTGAAAATCGGAACAAATGCCGTGGTTGGGCCGGCGGCGGTTCTCTATTCGGATATCAAAGATGGCGGACGCGTGTTTGTCAAAAGGGAGTAAGGGTATGAAATGGAGGATGAAGCAGTGATGGTGAGAAACATGGGCGCGGTGGTGCTGGCAGCCGGTAAAGGAACCAGAATCGGGATGAAGCGAAGCAACAAAGTCCTGCTTCCGCTTGCCGGAAAACCGATGATCATGCGCAGCCTCTCGGTCATCAGACGTTGCGGGATCGCTCCCATCCTCATCGTGGTGGGTTTTCAGCAAGAGGCGGTTAAAAAACGGCTCGGACCCGAATACGTGTATGTTGATCAGGGAGAGTTGTTGGGAACCGGACACGCGGTCGCACAAGCGGTAACACATCTTGATCTCGAAATACGGGATATTCTCGTCGTCAACGGCGACGACTCCGCATTTTACGATCCCACCCTCTTACAGACGCTCATCGAGCGTCATCGCAGTCGGGGAGCCAGCCTGAGTCTGCTGTCCGTACACAAAAATCATCCTTCGGGGTTTGGCAGAATCATTCGGGATGATTCCGGAGAGGTTTCGGCGATTCGGGAAGAGACGGACGCGAGTCAGGAAGAAAAAGCCATCAATGAAGTCAATACGGGAACCTATTGTTTTTCCGTTGGCTTCCTTCGCGAATTTCTGCCAAAGTTACGGATGAACGCGCGAAAGGGAGAATATTATCTTACGGATCTGGTTGAACTGGCGTATGAGAGCAATCAGAAGGTCGAAACGGTTCCGGTAGCTCAAGAAGGGTCCTTCATCGGCATCAACACCAGAGAAGATCTCGCCTATGCCAATATACAGATGAAAAAACGCCGGAGACGATGAAAGACATCTTGATGGCTGAATCAATTGGGAGCCTCTATTCCGAAAAAAAAGACGGAAACGTGGATACCCGATTTTCATCCCAGCAGGATGTGGAAGGGAACCTCTTGGCAATCTGCAGGGCAAGGAATCTTGATCCCCAGGCTCTGGTCCAGGCGCAACAGATTCACGCAACCTCCGTCAAGAAAGTGGGTGCCGCCGACCGGGAAAAAACCATTTCCGGGGCGGATTCCCTGATTACCGACGATCCCGGAGTCTGCCTCATGCTCAGGGTGGCGGACTGCATCCCGATCTATCTTTTTGATCCGCTCAATCGTGCCATCGGAATCGCGCATAGCGGTTGGCGCGGTTCGATCGGTAAAATTATCTTGGTGACGATCATGAACATGAATGAGCAATTCGGTAGCAATCCAAATGATCTTATTATCGCCTTGGGCCCTTCCCTGCTTGACTGCTGTCATATCATGCGGGAGGAACCCCTGCAGGCAAAATTGCCGGAGTGGGGGCAATTCATCAGGAAACAGGACAACGGATACTGTGTGGATGTGCCGGGATTTGTGAAAAAGACGGCAGCGCAGGCGGGGGTGAAGGAAGAGAACGTTTTCCTCTCAACAGTCTGCACGGCAATGCAGGACTCGCTCTTCTCCCACGCAAGATCAACTGAAACGGGCGAACCGAGCGGTCGCTTCGCAGCACTCATCTATTTCAAACATTGACATGATTTTGAACCATCTTAAACATCTCCATTTTTCCGGTATCAAAGGCGTCGGCATGACCGCCTTGGCGCTCTACGCGCAGGACAGAGGCTGTCTGGTCACCGGCAGCGACGTTCCCGAAGCATTCGTGTCCCAGGAAATTCTTGTCAAACGCAAGATTCCCCTATCTTTGGGATTCGATGCTTCACAAGTTGCGGAAAAAACCCAAGCCTTGATCTATTCCGGAGCGTTCCCGGAAAATCCGCAAATAGACAAGGCCAGAAGCCTAAATATACCGGCGCTCAGCTACGGCCAAGCACTCGGAGATTTGACGCAGGATAAACGGGTCGTGGCGACCAGCGGAGTGGGAGGCAAATCGACAACCGCGGCGATGATAGCCGCAATTCTTGAGGAAGCAAAGCTCCATCCGAGTTTCGTCGTCGGGGTGGGAAATATTCCCGACTTGGGCGTACCCGGAAAATACTCTGCGCAGGGCAAGATCGCGGTGGTTGAGGCTGATGAGTATGCGGCGGATCCCCAACACGATGCAACAGCGAAATTTCTCTATTTGAACCCGGAACTCATCGTCATCACCAACATCGAGTATGACCATCCCGATGTCTACGCCAATCTTGATGAAACCCTGATCGCGTATGAGAAATTTGTCCAGAAGCTCACGGACAACGGTATCCTGCTCGTCAACCTTGACAACCCCAATATACAAACGCTTTTGACCCGCGTATCTCAGTCTCTGCGTGACAGAGTGGTAAGCTACGGATTCTCCCCTCAAGCCCAATGGCAAATCGGCCAATTCAGACAGCTTCAGGGAAAGACGCAATTTGAAATCAGCATCAAGGGTGTTCGCCTGGGAATGGAGTTGTCGCTTCCGGGAAGATTTAACGCCTTAAATGCCACAGCCAGCATTGCGGCAGCAACCCACCTGGGTGTTTCCCAATCGCGCTCGATTGATGCCCTCAAGAAATTTTCCGGCACTCAACGAAGATTTCAGCGCCTGGGAAGTGTAAACGGCGTAGAAGTTTGGGATGATTATGCCCACCACCCGAGCCAAATTCTCTCGACCCTCACGGCGGCCAAATCCTGGTTCGGGAATAAAAGATTCATCGCAGTTTTCCAGCCGCATACCTACTCACGCACCAAAGCCCTGTTCTCTGATTTTGCCAAAGCCTTGAGCCTGGCTGAGCAAACGGTCATTACGGACATTTACGCCTCCGCCAGAGAAAAACGGGATGATTCAATCTCCGGGGAATTGCTGGCACGTGAGACGAAACAGTACAATCGAAACACCGCCTTCGTAACCAGGAGGGCTTTGCTATCATATTTAAAGGACAGCACAAAACCAGGTGATGTGGTCATGAGCCTGGGTGCTGGGGATATTTATCAAGCAATGAACGATTTTGTGAGTCAAAAATGAATCCGAGCTTTGCCAAGTTTGTGCGTTTGTTGGGAAAAACACGTGTAGCGCTCAATGCCCCGTTGGCACCGCTCACCTACATGAAGGTCGGCGGTCCGGCCGACCTCTTGTATATGGCGTACAGCGCGCAGGAGCTGACAGAGGCTGTACGAGCGGCGATTCGCTTCAAGATTCCCTATCATATTCTCGGAGGGGGGTCCAATGTGATCGTTGGGGATAAGGGCATACGGGGGCTGGTCATCAAGAATCGCGCCGATCACGTCGTGATCAAACACTTCAAGGGAAAAGGAAAGGGTACAAGCATGGCCATTGAGGAAGCCAGGGTCGTTGCGGAGAGCGGGGTCATCACCAACTTGCTGGTGCGCAAAACCATCGACGAGGGGCTCGCGGGTTTGGAATACTTCCTGGGAGTTCCGGGGACCATCGGCGGGGCGGTGTTTAATAATTCTCATTTTCAAACTGAATTGATCGGCAACGCAGTGGAAACGGTAAATGTCCTCACCGGAAAAGGCGATGCACGAACCTACACCAACCGCCAGATGCGTTTTGCCTATGACTCGTCAGCGCTGCAAAAAACCAGAGAGGTAATCACGAGCATCACCTTTCTCCTGAAAGGCGGGATTGCCAAAGAACTCTGGAAAAAAGCCGAAGAATATGCCAAGTACCGGGCACAAACCCAACCGCTGCAATTTCCCAGTTCCGGCTGCATGTTCAAAAATGTTGATTCGCGTCGGGGGACCTACGGACAGAGCAAAAAAGGTTTAACTTCGGCAGGTTACCTCATTGAACAAGCCGGCCTTAAAGGAACGAAGATTGGCAACGCGATGGTCAGCGAGAAACACGCGAGTTTTATCATCAACACGGGCGGGGCTTCTGCTCAAGACGTCCTGAAGCTTGCGAATCTGGTACGACGCAGGGTTAAAGAGAAATTCGGCGTTCGCTTGGAAATGGAAGTATTCAAAGTCGGAGAATTTTATTGATATGGCGGAATTCATTATTCATGGAGGAAAAAAGCTACACGGTTCGGTAAGGCTGGGAGGCGCCAAAAACGCGAGCTTCAAATTGATGATCGCCGCGCTTCTGGCTCCCGGCGAAACACACCTCCTAAACATCCCGCGCATCGACGACGTGGAAATCACGCGATCGATTATTCAACATCTGGGCGGCAGTGTTCGGGCGGCCGGCGAACGCTTGTTCTGTTTGGACCCAAGAGGTTTAAAGACCTCCGAGATACCCTTGAGTTTCGGGACCCGCTCCCGTGCCTCATCAATGTTCATTCCTCCACTGCTGGCCCGCTTTCAAAAAGCCACGGTTCCTTTACCCGGTGGGGACAAAATCGGGGAACGGCCGCTCAACCGCCTCTTTGAAGGATTGAAGTTGATGGGAGCCCGTGTCGTCCAGCATAAAGATCAAGTCACTGTCTCGGCGAAGAAGCTTCATGGCGCCCGCATCTCATTTGAAAAAAATACGCACACCGGTACCGAAACGTTGATTTTGGCCGCTGTGCTGGCTGCCGGTGAAACGATCATCGACAATGCGGCGGAAGAACCCGAGGTCGATGATTTGATCGCCATGCTGGTGGGCATGGGAGCCAGGATCAAACGGACGTTGAAAAGAAGGATCACCATTGAGGGAGTGCGACGGCTTGACCCGACCATCTACAGCGTCATGCCGGACCGCAACGAAGCGGTATCCTATGCAATTGCCGCGGTTGCCACGGGCGGAGATATCATTGTCGAGAATGCCAGTCACAAGCATTTGGGGGCTTTTCTTGATAAATTAAGCGAAGCGGGTGGCGGCTTCGAAACGGGAAGTTTCGGAATCCGGTTTTTTTCCAAAGGCCAGCTTCGGGGAGTGAAGGTCACAACCCAACCGTATCCCGGATTTATGACTGACTGGCAGCCGTTATGGGCGGTGCTCATGACCCAAGCGCAGGGCCAATCTATTATCCATGAATCGGTCCACAACAATCGCTTCCAATATATCGATGATCTGGTGCGCATGGGCGCCGATATGACGCTCTATACACCAAAGGTTGCGGATCCGAAAACCTTTTATAATTTTAACCTTACGGATGACCACCGGCAGTATAAACACGGGGCAAAAATTCTGGGGCCGACACCCCTGAAAGGAATAGACATTGCCATTCACGACCTGCGGGCAGGGGCGACGCTGGTGCTGGCAGCCCTCATCGCCCAGGGAAGCAGTAGGCTCAGGGGAATCGATCAGATTGACCGCGGCTATGAAAATCTTGACGGCCGGCTGATCGACTTGGGCGCAAATATCAAGAGAGTTTAAAAATTCTCAAATCCTCTTATTTGCTATACTTTACATGAGATGAACAGACACGTGCACTCGTTTCAGCTGGCATTTTCGGGAATGCGGTATGCGCTTACCACCCAGCTTAATTTTGTTGTGCATGCGGTCTTTGCCTGTCTGGCACTCGGCCTCGGACTCACACTCCATATTTCCTCTCTTGAATGGGTGGCGGTTGTGCTCGCCATTGTTCTCGTCTTTGTCGCCGAAATGATCAATACTTCGATCGAATTGATGACCGACCTCATCACCACCGAACATCGACAACATGCCAAAATAGCCAAAGACGTTTCCGCGGGCATGGTATTGGTGACGGCAATCGGGGCAGTCGTGATCGCGGCGCTTATTTTTCTCCCCAAAATCATTGTTCGATAAACAACAAGGGTACGCAGGAAATAATGAGTAATGAGTAGGAAATAATGAGAAATGTTTAATGATTAGATCTCAATTCTTAAATCTTGATTTCTAAACCCTAAATCCTATAACCTATAACCTAATACCTATCACCTATACCCCTAATCCATGACTCTACTCATCGGCCTCTTAATATTTTCATTCCTGGTAACCGGGATACTCATCGTACCCTTTATCAATCTCCTCTATACATTGCGCTTTCAGCGCCGACAGCAGACGACCCGCGACGCCTTCGGCAAATTGACACCGATTTTTGACTATTTCCATGGGAAAAAAGCCGGCACGCCGGTCGGCGGAGGCTTATTGGTGATTATTGTCGTATCCCTCCTGTTTTCAATAATTTTGCCTCTTCTGCGCCTGGGAGGCTTAACGGTAACCGAGGTTTATCCGATCATTGATGAGGTAAACGTCATTTTCTTTACCTTCATTTCCTTCGGTTTGCTTGGACTCTATGACGATTTAATGAAATTTTTCGGAAAGGAAAAAAAATTCTTCGGATTGCGGCTGCGGCACAAGTTCGTCATTCAGTGGATTCTGGCTTTGATCGTCGCGCTTCTTCTCTATGTAAACCTCAAAATCGATATTCTCTATATCCCGTTTATCGGGGTGTTTACATTGGGAATCTGGTTTGTACCGTTTGCAGCCTTCACCACGGTATCGTTTGCCAATGCCTTTAACGTGACCGATGGGCTCGACGGATTGGCATCCGGGCTTTTGATGATCGCCTTGTTCGGCTTTTGGGTGATCTCCGCTTCAATTCTCGATACTCCGCTGTCTATCTTTCTTGCCCTATGGTTGGGGTCGCTCATCGCGCTTCTCTATTTCAACGTCTTTCCGGCCCGCATCTTTTTAGGCGATGTCGGAGCGTTGGCCTTCGGAGCGACGTTGGCGGTCGTCGGACTCCTTCTGGGAAAAATCATGGCGTTGGTTGTGATCGGAGGCATCTATATCGTGGAAATCGCATCAAGTCTCCTGCAACTCTCCTACAAACGTATCTACGGAAAGAAACTTTTTTCAGTCGCCCCGGCCCACCTCTGGCTGCAACACCTCGGCTGGGAAGAACCAAAAATCGTCTCCCGCGCCTGGCTGGCAGGCATCATGCTGGCAATCTTCGGAGTTTGGTTAGCCGTTATTTAGTTGACGATCAGAAACAGAACCAAGCCCGTGTCACGATGGAGACAACAAGCCTCCGGGACCCTTCCCCTGATATAATGAAAGCAGGAGCATGAAAAGAGATTCGATCGGACTTTTCGATTCCGGAATTGGGGGTTTATCGATCCTTCGGCAAATCTCCCGCCTGATGACTCGAGAGGATATGATCTATGTGGCGGATGAGAAATATGTTCCCTACGGGAATAAAAGCAACACCCGCATCCTTGACAGGGCAAAGAAGATTACCAGATTTCTTGTCAACGAAGGCGCCGGTGCGATAGTGGTTGCTTGTAACACGGCGACAGTGGTGGCACTTGAAGCGCTGCGCCGAAATTTTCCCCTTCCGTTTGTCGGAGTTGAACCCGCGGTGAAGCCGGCAGCCCGTCTCTCTCAAACGGGTGAGATCACGGTTTTGGCGACCGTCAAAACCGTCAAAAGCCGGAGACAGCGGGAATTAATCTTGAGGCATGCATCGGGGGTCAAGGTACACCTGCTTGCTGCGCCGGAATTCGTCACACTTGTGGAAGAGGGTTTGCCTGACGCCACTCGCGTCGAGTCTGCGGTCAAAGACTTTTTTTTCAACAATAATCTCGGAAGGAGCGATATCGTCGTACTTGCCTGCACGCACTATATATTTTTAAAAGACGTGATTGCGAAAATCCTTCCCGGGAAGACAATCATTGAGCCGTCAATGGCGGTTGCCCGGCGTCTGCGCGCAATACGTAAAGGGGTAAAAATCCAAAGCCGCAAGCCGGGAAATGTGAGATTCGTGACAACCGGAAAACTGGAGAATTTTTCCCGCCTTCTCAAACACTTTGGCTTTTCCGGAATTGCGGAGGAAAAAGCGCTATGAATGCCTTTGAGCGTTTCAGGCAGGATTTTCAGGGAAAAAGGGTGCTCATTCTCGGCCTCGGCCTGCTGGGAAGAGGGGTGGAGGTTGCCAAAATCTTTTGCGATATCGGCTGTCAGGTTTTGGTGACGGATAAAAAGGATGAAGGACAACTGCGGCCGTCAATGGACAAGCTCCGCAATTTTCCGATCCGTTTTGAATTAGGAACGCAGGGGGAAGAACTCGTAAACGAGGCAGAAATCATCATCCGCAATCCGGCAGTACCCTGGACGCATCCGCTGCTTCAGGCCGCCCGCCGGAGAAATAAATCGGTTCTCATGGATACCAGCCTCTTCGGCCGCTACTTTCCGGGGCTAACGATCGGCGTGACCGGAACCCGCGGGAAAACCACAACCACGCTGTTGATTTTCGCCATATTGTCAAAACTCGTCGATCAGCCGATCATCCTGGCCGGAAATGCCACGCGCCGTGCCAATCTAGGCCTTTTGAAGAAAGCGAGCGCAAACTCCGTTGCCGTGATGGAGCTTTCCTCTTGGGAACTGCAGGGATGGAGGGAAGAGCAATTGAGCCCGCAGATCGCGGTCGTCACCAATATCTATCCCGATCATCTCAATCGGTATATCAATATGGGTGAATATCAAGCCGATAAAGAAGCGATTTTTGCCTTCCAGAAAAAGACTGACGCGCTCATTCTCAATCGCCGGAACCCCTTGACGCGGGCGATGGCAAGCAAAGCGGTATCAAGGATCATCTGGTTTTCAAACCGAGATCTCCCGAAATCATGGCGGCTGAAAATTCCCGGTGAACATAACCGGGAAAATGCAGCGGCAGTATTGCAGGTGTCAAGGCTATTCGGGCTTGATCCTGGTGCTGTCAAACCGATCATCACCAATTTTCCCGCAGTAGAGCACAGATTTGAAACGCTGGGTTCTCTCAAAGGCATTACCTTCATCAACGACACCACCTCCACGACACCGACCGCGACCATCAAAGCCTTGGACGTCTGCCCCAAACCTCCGATTCTGGTGATCGGCGGAGAAAGCAAGCGACTGCCGCTGTCAGAGTTGGTAACGGCAGTGGTGAAGCAGTGCAAAGCCTTGGCCCTGCTTAAAGGCAGCGGCACTCATGAGCTAAAAACAGCGCTCAAGAAAATATCTCATCCGCCGATCATTGCCGAGGACCGGGATTTTTCAGACACGGTACTTGCAGCAGCCGACTATGCGAAAGAGGGAGACATTGTGCTGTTAAGCCCAGCATTCACTTCATTTGCGGAATTTGCCAATGAATTCGAACGCGGGGAGAGATTCCGGGATATTTTTACCACCCTTTCCAAAAGCAAGACATGAAAAGACGAAGAAATCTTCCGCGAACGAAATCAAAAAGAGAAAAAAGGCATGCGGACTGGATGCTCGCGGGAGCTGCGTTACTCTTGACCATGTTCGGGGTGCTCATGGTCTTTGATGCCTCGGTCGTGGAAGCGTATCGTGATTTCTTGGATAAGTTCTACTTCGCCAGGCAGCAATTGGTTTGGGCCGTTGCGGGGGTAGCGGCGATGCTCATCTTTTCCTCGATCCCGTATCAGGTTTATCGAAAAGCTGCCATCTGGGCATTTGCGGTATCGCTCCTCCTCTTGGTTCTGGTTCTCATCCCTTCTGTGGGCACGAAAGTCCTGGGAGCCAGGCGATGGATCACCATCGGGGGGATCGGCATTCAGCCGGCAGAATTGGTGAAGCTCACCATTACCATGTATTTATCAACATTTTTTGAGAAGAATATTCGCTTTATTCACTTCGCGCTGATTGTTTCGCTTGTGGTGGGACTCATTATGCTCGAACCTGATTTGGGGACGGCCGCTGTGGTCGCCGTGATTGCGTTTGCGATCTATTTTCTCGCCGGTGCCAGTTGGAAATCGGTTTTCTTGACCTCGGCTGCGGGAATCTTGGGAGCGACGGGCTTCATTCTCTCTTCGCAGTATCGCCGGGCAAGAATCCTCACCTTTTTGGATCCCACCAAGGATCCGCTCGGCGCTTCCTATCACATCCGCCAAGTACTGATTGCCCTTGGTTCCGGTGGTTTGTTCGGAGTGGGAATCGGGAAATCAAGGCAAAAATATGAATATATCCCCGCGGCTACGACCGATTCGATTTTTGCCATCATCGCGGAGGAGTTGGGTTTCTTGGGGGGATTGACCTTGATCACGTTGTTTGTGGTGTTTTTTGTGAGAAGCTTCAGCATAGCCAAACGGGCTGCGGATCGCTTCGGCCAGCTTTTGGCAAGTGGAATTGCAATCTGGATTGCAACCCAGACGGTCATTAATCTCGGGACCATGGTCGCGCTGGTTCCCTTGACCGGCGTCCCATTGCCGTTCATTTCATACGGAGGCTCCTCGACGATTGCCGTGCTATCGGCTGTCGGGATCCTTCTCAATATTTCAAAATCTGCGGATGAGAAACAGTAAGCACAAAAAACGAATCCTCGTCACGGGCGGACACCTCACTCCCGCGATTGCCATCATTGAAGAGCTCCATCGACGCGGCGATTGGGAAATCATGTTTGTGGGCAGAGCCAGGGCTCAGGAAGGAAGCGACAGCTTAGCAAGGGAAATGCATGAAATTCCGAAACTGGGTGTAAAGCTGGTGACCATACCCGCGGGAAAACTTCCCAAAAAGCTGAATCGCCTGGCGTTGAGAGCAATCCTCAGAGTCCCGTTGGGCTTTCTCGCTGCGTACATGAAAGTGAAGCGCTTCAAACCCGATGTGATTCTTTCCTTCGGCGGCTACGTGGCGCTGCCGGTCGCCTTGAGCGGAAAACTACTGGGAATCCCGATCGTCACGCATGAACAGACCGTGCATGGGGGACTGGCCAATTCGCTCATTGTTTTGTTCGCCGATGTACTGGCTGTCTCCTGGGCTGAGTCGGGAGAGCACTTCAAAAAAGAGGTGGTCGTCACCGGTAATCCCATTCGGGAGGCGATTGTGAAAGGAATTCGCAAGAGCCTGGAAGTACAAACCGGAGATCGACCGCTTCTCTATATCACCGGAGGCAATCAAGGAGCGCATACGATCAATAGCCTGATCGGAAAGATTTTAAACCGCTTGCTTATTCGCTTCACCATCATCCACCAATGCGGTATGACGAAGAACGGTTCGGATCTCAGACTGTTAACGCAAGTCCGGTCAAGTCTGCCCGAAGCTTTACGCCAGCGTTATCTTGTCAAAGACTGGTTTTCAGCAGAAGAAGTTGCCTGGATATTGAGCCAGGCGGACCTGGTGATTTCGAGGTCCGGAGCCAATGTCGTCAGCGAACTCGCCTTCACGGGCGTCAAGGCCATTCTCATTCCGCTTCCGCATGCGAGGAAAAATGAACAGTTGAATAACGCCAACCTGTTGAAACAGGCGGGTACTGCCGAGGTCATTCTTGAGAAGAATCTTTCATCGGCTATCCTTCTGCGAACAATCGATGTCATGCTCTCCGATGCAGGCAAATATCACAAACAAGCCGATATAGCCAAAAGGCTTGTCATACCCGATGCGGCGCAGCGCCTCGTCGATGTGGTACAAGATGTTTACGAAAAGACGGTTTACTAAGAAACGCATCCCAATTCCGGAGACCAAATCTCCTTCTCACTATATTGTCGTGGTCGGGAAACATCTCGTGTGGCTCTCCGGTTTGTCGGCGTTCATTCTGCTGGTCTGGTGGTTGACGTTCGGAGGGGCCGTTTCGCTACAAAGCATAGACTGCGAAGCGGAAGCGGGCGAATGCTCTGCGGAGATTCTGGCGGAGTTGGAACGGCTCCGGGGAACCCCGCTCTTGTTGTTGAGGAGTCAAGAGCTGTCGCAAAAACTCAAACGGTTCGATCCGACCATTAAACAGGTAGTCGTAACGACCAGACTTCCCAGTCATCTGAAAATTCGGATTGCGAGCCGGAAGACGCTCGCGGCCATCACGCTGAGCGGATCCGACATCGTCTTGCTTGCAGATGAAGACGGATTCATTTTCTCAAAAAGTCAACTGGAGGATCAACAATTTCCCATTATCTACTTTGCGAAAGCCGACACCCTGAATGTGGGTGAGCGGATTTCAGATGAAACACTCCTTCGATCGATTGCATTGGCGAGGCTTCTCGAGGAGCATTTCATTTCATATCGCAGCCTGCTGGTTGAGGACGGAAGTATCAGGTGTGAGATCAGTAGCGAGATCGCCGCTTTATTTTCACACGACGGAAATCTTTCCGAAGAGGTTACCTCTTTACAACGAATTCTCTCTGAAGTTACAATGGGTTCAAAGCCCGTAACCATCGACGTCAGGCATGAAAAGCCCGTGGTGCTTTTTGACGAGGCTATTTGACAAGCGGAAAAGAGCTTGCTAAGAAAGGTGTGCTATGCAGAAGGGAAAAATGATCGCGGCAATCGATGTCGGGACGGAGAAAGTAACGACCGTCATCGCCTCGGAATCGCTGGAGCATAAAAAAATTAACGTCATGGGTGTGTCTGCCACACCCTCAAAAGGCATACGGAAAAGTCAAATTGTTGACATCGAGGAGGCAACCGAATCAATCACCGAGTCGGTCGAGGCGGCGGAGCGGATGGCAGGCTACAGCATTACCCAAGCAATCGTCGCCATTGACGGTGCGCATATCTCGTCGCAAAACTCCAAAGGCGTGGTCGCGGTCGCAGATCCTGACGGTGAGATCACCAGTGAGGATGTCGAACGGGTCATCGAAGCTGCGCGGGCTGTATCACTCCCGTCCGCCCGCGAAATCATCCATGTCGTTCCCCGCAACTTCACCGTCGACTCCCAAGAAGGCATTAAGGACCCCGTGGGGATGAGCGGAGTCAGGCTCGAGGCAGACGCGCACCTCATAACGGCTTCTTCCACCGCAATACGGAATTTGACCAAATGCATCAACGAGATCGGCGCCGATGTAACTCGTTTGGTTTTCGGGGGATTGGCTGCGTCGGAATCGGTACTCACGGAGACGGAGAAAGAATTGGGAGTCGTCCTGGTCGATATCGGCGCCGGGACCACAAGCCTGGTTGTATTTGTGGAAGGAAATCTCACCCACACGTCGGTGTTGCCGATCGGCGCCCGCAATATCACCAATGACTTGGCAATCGGTATGCGCATCAGTTCCGAGTCGGCGGAGAAAATAAAGCGTTTTCTCTCAAAAGGCGAGATAGCCAAGATTGGGGACGGCAAGGAAAAAAAAGAGGATGAGATCGAGCTTGTCAAACTTGAACTCAAGGAAGAAATCAAGACTGCCTCACGCAAAACGTTGGTTGAAGGCATCATCAAACCCAGGCTTCATGAAATCTTTTCCATGATTGGAATTGAGCTTAAAAAATCCGGCGTGGCCGGGCAGACACCGGCCGGTCTCGTCATTACCGGAGGCGGGGCGGAAACCATCGGTTTGAGTGATGCCGCAAAGCGCTCTCTATCCATGCCCACCAGAATCGGCAATCCAACCGGGCTCTCGGGACTGGTGGATGAGATCGAATCACCGGCATACGCGGTAGCAAGCGGTCTTGTGCTCTATGCTTCAAGAAAAGTTCCGGAGGGAAAGACCGGCTTTGGCGGCGGACTGCGTGCCGTTACGGAGAGGCTGCCCGGTAAAGGTATCGCCGTCAAAATCGTCGATTTCGTCAAATCATTTTTGCCTTGAAAGCAGGATAGTTCACGACCAAGTGCCGGTAACATATTTCCTCATCCCCAGGCTCTGGAAGCAGGAAATGGCCAGTAAAAACCTTGCAAACCTCTTGAAAAACAGACGGAATAGTGTATAGTGTGAGCCACTTTGACAGAGGATTGTCAAAGTGGAAATCCCCAAGTTCAAATCCGAAGCACCAAACAAGATGAATTTAAATGTTCAAACCCTCAAAACAAGATCAGATTTGTTCAATACAGTAATAAATATTGGAAATTGGCCATTTTGATGTGTTTCGAATTTCGATATTCGTATTTAGGATTTCATTAATGTATGGGACTTGTTAAGCCGGACCTCAATACCTTCGCGAAGATCAAAGTACTCGGTGTGGGCGGCGGTGGCGGAAACGCCTTAAACACCATGATTAAATCCCAGAAAATACAGGGAGTGGATTTTGTGGCAATCAACACGGACGCGCAAGCGCTGTTAACCTGCCAAAGTGACCAGAAGATACAAATCGGAGATAATCTGACGCGGGGCTTGGGATCCGGCGCCGATCCGGAGATCGGGCGTCAAGCCACGGAAGAGTCGCGGGAGAAATTGAAGAATTTTCTCGTTGACACGGACATGGTGTTCATCACTTCAGGGATGGGAGGCGGAACCGGAACGGGAGGGGCTCCGATCATCGCGGAAATCGCCAAAGAACAAGGAGCATTGACGGTCGCGGTCGTCACCAAACCATTCGCCTTTGAAGGCACGCGAAGGATGGTCGTCGCCGAAGAGGGAATCGAAAAACTCAAAGAGAAAGTCGATACCTTGATCGTCATCCCCAACGAACGATTGCTGGATGTCATCGATAAGAAGATGACCTTATTGGAAGCGTTTAAGGTAGCTGATTCGGTCCTGGGCGAAGGTGTCCAGGGAATATCGGATCTCATTACCACTCCCGGACTCATCAATGTCGATTTTGCTGACGTACGATCAATCATGTCCAACGCTGGATCGGCGCTCATGGGAATCGGAACCGGAGTCGGGGAAAACCGGGCCACAACCGCGGCGCGCATGGCAGTTGCCAGCCCGCTTCTCGAGATTTCGATCGACGGAGCCAAAGGCATCCTCTTCAATATCACCGGCGGACCGGATTTGACGATGAACGAGGTGAATGAAGCCGCCAAAATCATCGCCGAGACTGCGGATGCTGATGCCAATATCATTTTCGGCGCCACCATCGATGAAGACATGGTGGATCAAGTCAAAATTTCCGTCATCGGAACCGGATTTGATGAAAACAGACAAAGGCTACAGCAATTTACCTCTCCGAAAGCCGTGCCTGACCGTCCGCAGGGACCGGATGGCGAAGAAAAAACGAAATCAGATGAAGAGAAACCTGAGAAAGACGGCGAGATTGACCAGTATGAAGATGAATTGGATATCCCCGCATTTCTTCGACAGGGCCGGTGAGGAAAAAACGCTGTAAACTCGGCCATATTTGATCCCGTTGCCTCTTCCAGGGTAAAATAGCCCCACAGCCTAGCCATCATTTGCCCAAACGATGAAAGACTCAAAAATAGTTGAACCTATTGAAGCGATGCCCGATTTCGCGAAGCGCGAACGGGAGATGTTGAAGTATTGGGAAGAGCACGGAATCGTGAAGAAATATCTTCGGCGCAACGTAAACTCCAAAAAGCGATTCAGCTTCATCGATGGGCCGATCACCGCCAACAACCCGATGGGAGTGCATCACGGCTGGGGCCGCACCTATAAAGATCTCTGGCAGCGCTTTTTCAACATGCGCGGATACAAGCAGCGTTTTCAGAACGGCTTTGATGCCCAAGGCCTCTGGGTAGAAGTTGAAGTCGAAAAAGTGCTGGGTTTTACTTCAAAGAAGGATATCGAAACCTACGGGGTAGCCGAGTTTGTGGACAAATGTAAACAGCGTGTCAGACAATTTTCAACGATCCAAACAGAACAATCCAAACGTCTGGGCTACTTCATGGATTGGGACCACTCGTATTTCACGCTCTCCGATGAGAACAATTATATGATCTGGCACTTCCTGAAAGTGTGCCATCAACACGGCTGGCTGTATAAGGGAAAAGAATCCGTCCCTTGGTGCCCCCGCTGTGAGACGGCCATCAGCCAACATGAAATGTTAACCGAGGACTATAAAGAGGTCGTGCACGAATCCATCTTCTTTAAACTCCCATTGGTCGGAAAAGATCGGGAATCTCTCCTGGTTTGGACAACCACGCCGTGGACATTACCGGCAAATATCGCCGTGGCAGTTGATGAGAAGCTTGAATATGCGTTGGTTCAAAGTACCACAGGCGAAAAACTTTGGCTGGCAAAAGACGCCGTAGGTAGGGTGTTTGGCGAAAATTTCAAAGGGATCATCAGTTCTGAAAAAGGAAAATCACTTGTCGGACGCAAGTACCAAGCCCCCTTCGATGATTTACCTGCGGTGAGAAAGGTTGAGGGCCACCCGAAATTCCACACCGTCATTGCAACCGATACCAGGATCTTACCCGTAACGACGGATGAGGGGACAGGATTGGTGCATACGGCAGTGAGCGCCGGGACGGAAGATTTTCGCTTGGGGAAAAAACTGGGTCTGCCGATGGTACCCGTGATCGCCGACAACGCCGACTATCTTAATGGACTGGGATTGTTAACCGGGAAAAACGCCAAGGTCAGTCCCAGAGTCATCCTCGATTATTTGCTGGAAGAAGATAAAAAACCGGGTGTGGATTGGGTTTTCAGGATCCATGAGTACAAACACAGATATCCCAGCTGCTGGCGCTGTAAGACGGAGTTGGTGTGGAAAGTAACGGATGAGTGGTACATCGCGATGGACAAGCCTTCACGTTCTGCGAAGGCCGGAAAGTCGAAGCAGGTGAGCATTGCATCGACACTGCGTCAGCGAATGATTGAGGTGGCGAAAAAAATTCATTGGATTCCCGCATTCGGGCTTGATAGGGAACTGGATTGGCTCAACAACCTGCAGGATTGGTTGATCAGTAAAAAAAACAGATACTGGGGGCTTTGCCTGCCGATCTGGGAATGTCACCAGTGCGGTCATTTTGAAGTAGTTGGGTCAAAAAAGGAGCTTGAAAAAGTTGCAGTCGAAGGCTGGGGGGCGTTTCAGGGAAAAAGCCCGCACAAACCGCAGCTTGATCAGGTGAAAATCAAATGTTCAGCCTGCGGTGAAATCATCTCCAGGGTGGAACCGGTTGGGAATCCATGGCTTGATGCCGGTATCGTCCCGTTTTCAACGATCGCGCACGGCAATCGCGGCACACCTCTGTATACGACAGACAGAACTGAGTGGAAAAAATGGTATCCCGCGGATTTCATCACCGAGAGCTTCCCGGGCCAGTTCAAAAACTGGTTCTACTCGCTCATAGCCATGGCAACGGTACTCGAAAATACCCATCCGTTCAAAACGGTCTTGGGATTCGCAACGTTGCTTGGGGAGGACAGCCGTCCGATGCACAAGAGTTGGGGCAATGCTGTCGAGTTCAATGAAGGGGCGGACAGTATCGGAGTCGATGTCATGCGTTGGATGTACGCGTCACAGGACCCCAAAGAAAATCTTCTCTTCGGGTATAAGGTTGCCGAAGGTGTACGCCGCCGGTTTCACCTCATGCTTTGGAATGCGTTCCGCTTTGTCGTCAGCAGTCGCGACGCGCAGTCTTTTGTACGTAAAACGACTTTGGGAAAACCGATACTGTTGGATCGTTGGATCCTCTCAAGGCTCCAGACGACGATCGGGGTCGTGACTCAGAACCTCTTGAAATTTGATGCGCGCGCAGCCACGCTCGTCTTGGAGAATTTGGTTGCGGATTTTTCGACTTGGTATATTCGTCGCAGCCGCGAGCGGGTCGGACAGTCATCAGCAAACCTCGCATCCAAACGCGCTTTTTATAAGACATCGTTTGAAGTGTTGACGACAACTGCGCAACTCATTGCTCCGTTTGTACCGTTTCTCTCGGAGGCAATGTACCGCAATCTCACCGGAAATGATTCCGTGCACCTCTCCGACTGGCCAGACTATAATGCCAGAAAAATCGACTCCAAATTGGAGGCGAATATGCGCTTGGTACGCGAAATCGTTGAATTGGGTCACGCCCAACGTAAATTAATCCAGATCAAAGTTAGACAGCCGCTGTCAAAACTGACAATCAAGGGATGCAAACGACCGTTCACTGGCGAACTCACCGATCTTCTGAAAGATGAATTAAACGTCAAATCCGTGGTGATGGTTAAGGCCGGAAAGAAACTGGAGGTTAATTTCGATACGACGTTAACGCAAGCGCTTGTCCTGGAAGGAGAAGCCAGGGAACTCATTCGTTCGATCCAAGAGGCTCGAAAAAAGCTCGGCACCAGGCTTGACGAAGAAGTATCGGTAACCGTGCAACGCGTTCCGAAGGGATTTACCGAAGAAATCAAACGCAAAACGCTGGCAAATATCCTGAAAGAAGGGGACACCTTCAAAGTCGAAAAATATAAACTGCCTCCGAAATAAAACCCCCGAAGCTCATTCCACAATACGAGAAGCATCAGTGACCGCTCTCAAAGATGCATCTTGCTAGGCGCTGACGGTAGGTCAGTGTTACAATTGCCTGGAAATGCGACGCGTACGCTTTGATCCTTGGATAGGTGGCCCGATCCTTATCCTCCTGGCAGTATCCCTTATTGTGCTGCGCAGTATGGTGCCGGAGGATTCCGCAAGACAGGTGCTCTTCGTCGCCATTGCGGTAGCCGTCTACTTCTTGGTCGCGCAACTTGACTACCGGATTCTCGGTAAACTTTCAAACGTATTATATGTATTTGCTCTTGCACTGCTCCTGGTGACGATTAGTCTCGGACGGGTGACCAGGGGATCGGTGAGATGGCTGGAAATTGGGCAGTTGACCATTCAACCGTCGGAATTAGTAAAACCGGTTCTCATTATCTTTCTCGCGAGCTTTGTCTTAAAACACAGCCTGAAAGAGGGGAAAAATGTCTTCTGGTTTGCCATCTTGACGGCGGTCCCGGCACTTTTGGTCTATTTGCAGCCGGATTTAGGCAGTTCGCTGGTGTTATGGGTGATCGGAATCTCAATCGCCTTTGCCTCAGGAATCTCTCTCAAGGTATTTGCTTCAACGCTTTTGGCAATGATCGTTGCCGTGCCCTTGATGTTTGCCATTCTCAAACCCTACCAACAGGATAGGTTGCGGGCGTTTATCGATCCCTTCGCCGATCCGTTAGGAGGCGGATATCATGTCATCCAATCGATGATCGCGGTCGGGTCCGGTGAATTGTTCGGCAGGGGATTGGGGCACGGAACTCAGTCGCAATTACGATTTCTACCCGAACGCCATAGCGATTTTATTTTTGCTTCACTCTCCGAGGAATTGGGCTTCATCGGAGGCGGATTGGTCCTGTTCAGTTACTCCGTGCTCATCTATCGGCTGCTTTCAGGGCTGAAAAACGGTTCCGACGCGCTTGGTGTCCAGATCCTCACCGGAGTAATTTGCATGCTCCTTTTTCAAGTGTCGGTCAACATCGGGATGAACATGGGTCTCTTACCCATCACGGGAGTCACGCTGCCTCTGATCTCCTCCGGAGGCAGTTCGCTTTTGGCTACCACAGCGAGTCTTGGCATCGCCCAGTCGGTCTTGAGCCGCGGAACTAAAAATCAGATATTTGAAATACGCTGAAAAACCAGATATAATTGCCAGGAGAAATGAGAAATATTGAATATCTAATGTTTAATTTTTTAATCTTAAACCTTAAATCTTAAATCTTATCTTATGAAATACGCTGTGATTAGAACCGGATCCAAACAATATAAAGTCGAAGAACAAAGCACCATTGCGGTTGAAAAGCTTGAAGGAAAACCGGGAGATCGGGTGAATTTTGAAGAGGTTTTGCTGCTGGTAGATAATGGAAAAGTACGCATCGGACAGCCGCAGCTTGCTGACATCACAGTCAAAGGGAAAATTGTTTCTCAAGAGAAAGGGGAAAAAATACGGGTAGCAACCTATAAAGCCAAGTCGCGTTACCGCCGCGTTATCGGACATCGTCAGCACCTGACGCAGGTTTACATCGACAGCATTTCGACAGGTGAGTCCAGCCGGAAAAAAGCAAAAAAGTGAATCGCTACCTTTTTATTTTAGGCAGAAAAGCAGATCTCGCGTTTGCTGAGCTTCAAACAGTTCTTCACAGAATCTCTAAGCTTCAACCCGCTATCATCAAGAAGTTTAATGAGACAGTCATTGTTGAGACAGACAGTACCCTCGATGGACAAGAGCTGATGCGCAGTCTCGGCGGAACAGTAAAAATAGTCCGCTTGGGAGAACCGGTCAATTCACAGCAATTTCTCGATTACTTGGTAAACATTCTTCGAAACGAGACGATCGGAAAAGGCAAAATCGTCTTCGGTTTGAGCATCGTGGGGAGCCGCGATCCCCGACAGATACGCCTGATTCCCAGAACGCTCAAGGACAAACTCGATAAGGAGGGGATACCGTCGCGGTATGTTCTTCCCAAGCAAGGGAACGAGCTCACCAGCGCCCAAATCGTGCTCGGAAAAGTTACGGAACTCTACCTCTTCTCGCATGATCACATCCTTGATATCGGAAAGACGATTGCCGCCCAGGATTTTGAGGGTTTTTCAATGCGAGATTACGGCCGCCCCTACGTCAGTCCGCAAGCGGGGATGCTGCCACCCAAAGTAGCGCGCATGATGGTCAATCTTGCCTGGGAGAAACCACCCGAGAAGGATCAGTGGTTGCTCGATCCGTTCTGCGGAACCGGGACGATCGCGATGGAAGCCATGATGCTCGGGATTAACTCGCTGTCAAGCGATCAATCTCCGGAACAAGTCAAAGGGACACAGGACAACCTTGAATGGCTCGGTAAGCAAACACATTCGGATGCGTCGTGGAAAGTATTGCAGGCAGAGGCTGTCAAAGTATCACATAGCCTGGTAGGACCAGTCGAAGCCGTGGTGACGGAACCGTATCTGGGACCGCGCAAGCCCGTGCGGGAAAAAATACCAAACCTGGTCAAAGGATTGGATAAATTGTATTTGGGGGCTCTGAAGGAGTGGCGCAAAATTCTTCTTCCCGGGAAAAGGGTCGTCATGGTTCTTCCTGAATTTGATGTCGGCGGTCTCGTGAAAAAAGCGGATCTTATCATTGACAGGTGTGAAAACGTCGGATATACTCTCGTCGCTGGACCACTCGCCTATGAACGGCCGCAGGCAGAAATTAAAAGACAAATATTCGTCTTGAAAAGGAAGGAAGCAATACCGGATGGCAAAAACCAAACAGTCGGGAAAAACAACACAGCACAAGCAGCGTCCCGGAAAACGCCTGGGTCTTAAAGTCTTCGGCGGCCAAACCGTCAAATCCGGATCCATCATCGTCAGACAGAAAGGAAGCCTGTATCACGCTCAAAAAGGAGTGAAGATGGGGCGGGATCACACGCTCTACGCGACACGAGAAGGCATCGTGGAGTTTAAACAGAAACGCGGGAAGAGAATCGTTGAAGTAAACTGAAACGCATCTATGGCGCAGGACGAAAAAAACCCTTCAAGCTTGCAAATTGATCAGCTGCAACCAAACCCGCTGCAACCGAGGGGATCAATCACGTCCGATTCTCTGCAGGATTTGGTAGATTCGATCAAGGAGCATGGGGTGCTGGAACCGCTGGTCATTGCCCATACGCCGGCAGGATTCCAGATCATTGCAGGTGAACGGCGCTGGAGGGCCGCCAAACTCGCGGGACTCACAGATATCCCGGTCATCATCAAAGAGACCACTCCCAGAGGCATGCTGGAAATGGCGTTGGTAGAAAACGTCCAGCGCACCGATCTAAATCCGATAGAGCGGGGGAAAGCCTTTCAGCGCCTGGTCGCCGAATTCAACCTGACAACGGGAGAATTATCAAAACGAATAGGCAAAAGCCCGTCGTATGTATCCAATACCTTGCGCCTGCTGTCGCTACCCGACGCGCTCAAGGACGGAGTGTTAAGCGGTATGATTGCCGAAGGACATGCGCGGGCGCTCGCCGCTATCGGAGATGAACGCATCATGATCGAGGCCTACAGAATTATCCTGCGCGAAGCCGGGTCTGTTCGCCGCGCCGAAGAGCTGGCCAGAAGAATGAAGAATAAAAAGAGGCACAGGGCTTTGGATGATCAACTTATCGTGGATGAAAAAATCGACAGAATGCAGGAGCGCATGACCAAAGCCTTGGGAGAAACTTCGCATGTTGCGCTGAAGCGTTCGCGGATCGAGACAAAACTGGCGATTGTCTTGAAAGGTACGCCGCAGGAAACCGAACCGAATCTGCAAAAAATCTATAAAGCCATTACCTCTTGATCCGTTCTTCAACTTTTCACTTTTAACTTTGAACTTTTAACTTGTTTCAGTACGCCGCTACCGCGATGAAGCCGACCCGTTGCGGAGGCCAATAGCGAAGCCATGCCTTACCGACAATGTTATCCCGGGGGACCGAACCCCATGCCCGGGAATCACTGGAATGTCCGCGGTTGTCACCCATGACAAAATATTGGTCGTCTTTGAGTTCAACCGATGTCGGATTTCCTGTCGGGCTGTCAGTCTCAAAAGCCGGATCGCTGGGAAGATAAGTCTCATGAAGAAGAGTGTTATTGACATACACCCCGCCTTCCTTCAGGGACACCGTCTCATGAGGAAGAGCGATGATGCGTTTAACAAAATCGCACTGCAACTGTTGCGGGCAGCGCGCCCCGGACGGGGCCAGAAAAATGATCACATCCCCGCGCATCGGCTCGCGGAACCGGTAACTGAATTTGTCAGTCAGAAGATACTCGCCGTCCAGGAAACTGGGCCACATCGAATTGCCGTTGACTTGATGCGGCTGTACAACAAAGAGGTAAATGAGGATGAAAATGGCCAGGGCGACAACAACCGTCTCGATGATATCCAAAAAAAATCTGGCGATGACGCGCAGAAGCTTCATAGCGGTATTATGCCTCTCCTTTCGCAAGAAGACAAGAACTGATATAATATAGTATACCTCAAGGTCGTGTAGCTTATGTCGGTCAGAGCTCAGAGAACACACCGCGCCTGTAAAGCGACCGCTTAGCTCAGCCGGCAGAGCGTCGCATTCACATTGCGAAGGTCGGTGGTTCGAGCCCACCAGCGGTCACCAGAGTGCCAAGGGGAGGTCGGTAATGACCTGGTTTTGAGCCCGAGCACGACCACGGGCAGTCTCTGAACAACGTTTCAATGCGGCAATGGTTAGGAATGCATATTCAATAAAAAGGAGAGTATGAAAATTTCTTCTCTTGAGAAAATTAAAGAAGTCGCCTCAAGCCACAGCCCCAAAATCAAGGAAAAGGTGCTCATTGAAAAAGGTGGAGTCCCGCATTTAGCTTCCTTTTCTCAAGCCTCCTTTAAGCCCGGCCAAATTGCCAGCGAGCACAAACACGAAGACACCTGGGAAGTGTATCTGGTTGAGGCAGGCACGGGGTTGGTGAAAGTCAACGGCAAGGTCAATCAATTGAAAAAAGGGGATTGCGTCGTCATTGAACCCAACGAAGCCCACGAGTTCATCAACACCGGATCTGAAGACCTCATCCTCACCTATTTCGGAATAGAAAAATAGGTACGCATTTCTCGACCCCTTCATTCTCTGGCAGACTACCTGGACAGTTGCTAGTATTCATGTTATAATTCCGACCCAAAACATATACGAATATGCCTAACACTGAGTCGCAAATAGTGAGTCATCCAGAAGTCAAAGAGACGATTTCTACTGTTGAACAACTCGCTCTCATTACGCGATGGACCGTCCCCTCGGTTGAGGTTGACGATCTCATCCATATTGAAGAAGACAAAGTCGCAGTTCCTATAGAGAAGGAACAATGGACAGCGTTGCTGGCAGAGGTTGCGCGAGTTCGGGCTGATTCTCAGAATCAGGAAGGAATAGAGGTCGGCTATTATCCTGAAGGATTTATCGTGAATGGTGCGTACATGTATGCACCCCCTGAGCAAATTAAAACATCCCGTCGTCGGTACGCACCCACAATCCTTCCTTCTCTGGATTCAGCAATGTTTCATTTATTTCCACACTCGGAAGAATTGACCGAATTCACCAAGGTGGTTCAAGCGCGCGGCGGATCTCCCGTGGATCATCAAGATACGATTGATCCCGATGAGGCTTGGGCGCTCGCCAAAGCCTGGTCGGAAATAGGTATCGGATTTTTCTCCGATCCGCTGGTTCAGGGGTATAAGAGGATAGATAGTCGGTTCGGCTGGCCGGTCATTGTTTTTGAACAACCGGAAGACTTGTACAGATTTCAGCCATATCCCTCGTACAGAGTTCCTGATGGAACGCAAGCGGTTTCATTTGTCGCCACTCACATGACCACTCCGCATCCGGGAGAGATTCTTGAAAACACACCATTTGTCGCCTGCGTTGAGGGCTGTCCTCCCGAGATACAGGAACAACACATCAGAAGCCAGTTAACGTTTGCGATGGCACGTCACCAGGAAACATTCACACCCGTGCTCATTTCAAAAGAACCGGCTAATCTTGAGGAAGATCTGGAACTGAGAATCAAAGAATATATTCTTGAACTATCCATCAGGGAAAAAGGAGCAATTCCCATCAACTGGCATAAGTCGGGCATCGTAACCCAGGCTATCTTGGCCGCTAAAGATCAATTATTTACCAAAAAGTTACGGAAAACACCCGTGAGGAAACCGTTCTACATTGGAAATCATCCGGATCGATTTCAACTCGGACCGGATTACGAAGAAAAGATAAGCGAATGGTTGTCCGATGATATGGAAGAGGCGTTTGAAGCAATCGATACAGAAGCGATGGGTGCAGCCGGTCAAATTCCCTTGATGGGGAAAGCGCGGGAATTATGGCTAGTTCGCCTAAACTATTTTTCATTCTTCCCGCTCACGGATTGGCCCGAGGCCGCTCAACGCTTCAATGAATGGGAGGGAAGACATGAATTCAGAAGGTCATTCAACATTCCCAGAGAGATCATAACTAGTCCAAACCAAAAAGAGTCTCCAAGCCAAGAAGGGGGAGAAGCAGTCAGTCATACAGAATCTTCTCCTTCCATCATGCCGGAACATTCTGCTTCAGATTCCCAAGTGTAGGGAAATGTGATCCCGTTTTAAGTATGACATCTCCGTTCAAGAGCACTGCAAAGGGCTTTCTATCTATGTTTAATGGCTTATGGATGATGGGTAATGAGATGAAAATAATGCTTCATGTTTCATTCTTGAATTCTGGCTTCTGACTACTAGCTTCTGGATTCTATAATATTCCACATTTTTCCGTACATTCGACCTGTGACCCGCGCAAATGGTGCGGGTCTGTATTCTTGAAAAAAAGAATACGGTCTCATCAGAGTCCGCATAACGGACTATGTACGGGTAGTGCTGTGATGTGTTGAGGGATTGCAAAGATGATGTTGTGATGGTGTCTGGGTTGAAACCAGACTGGGATGACAAACAGAAGTCATCACCACCCAGCATCAGCGCTTTGCGTTCCAAAAACAAATATCACAACCCCGTACAACCCGTATGATGGCTTCCTCGCCGAGTGCAGCGATGAGGTGTATCGTTGTTGCAACGAAGAAGCGTACCAAAGGGTTTGTGTTACATTGACAGGGGAATGAATCATGGCGTTTTGATCAATCCGCACGGATGATCGTACAGTGGATAATGGGAACTGCGCAGAAAGCGCCGCATAATCTGACGCGTCTGCTCAGACGCCAAAATTCAGCCTCGAGTTATTCGATATCTCGCGCTCGCAGCCAGAGTTCAGGGACAAGCCTGATCTCAACCCTGCCGTCCAGGACAGGAACGACGTACCAGAAGAATCCGGTTTTCTGTGCTTGAGTGAAGGCACTCGGGAGAACATCGGGATCGACATGTTGGGCGTTGGTGAACAGATATTCGACCCCCTTGGGGATGGTGGCAACTGCCGACCAGATGCGTTGATGCTCGTCGTTGGTCGTATACGTCCAGAAATGACCATGACAGTACTCGACGAGGCCGATATGTCCCCATTTGTGCTTCACGCAGTCGGTATCTCCACTGAGTTGAGTGATGTAGAGCCTGTCGCCGATCAGCATGTAGCGAGCGCCCTTGGTTCGGTCCGGTTTGAACTGGTCGAGATTGATGTCTCGCAGTTCCATCCTGCCGACGAGTACGATCCCAAGATACCTGGATCCTTGGATTTCCTCAACGACCGGAACCACAACCCCCTTGTCGACCAAGCCGAAGGCTGTTCGGAAGCTTCGCGAGGGATCGTAGTTCTGGATATCATCGGCCTCCTCGAAATAGGGAGTCCACGATCTCGCGACGGTAACCGATCGCAACACCTCCGGCATTGAAGGAGTGGGGATCGGTGTTCGGGTCGGCCGAGGGGTCGGCGACGTTTTACACTTCCCGAGGATGTTTTTGTCCTCGCACTCGGGGGTCGCCGTCTTCGGATGTTGTGTCGCAGCCGCAGCCGTTCCTGTAGCGTTGAACTCCGCCACGATCGCGGTCTGGGTTTGCCGGTCTTGCAGAAGCCTCGTCTCGTTGGTTTTCCCGCAGGCAAGCGCGGCCGCGATCAGCATGATCAAGACGAGGCTCGGCCATCGAAGCTTTTTCATGATGCCTCTCCTTTCCCTACGGGATGCCCGGAACAAAACCACTAGGATTAACTGACGCGGCGCAGAAGGTACCATCCCCGAAACGTAAGTCAAAGTGCAGGTGAGTTCCGAAACTGAAGCCCGTGTTGTCCGCGATGAACAGCTGATCTCCTGCATACACATACCGGCCGACATCCACGCTCAAAGTGTCCGGAGTGCCATGTCCGTACAAGGTGCAGACTTGCGTGCCGTCCGGGTAGGTGCCGCGGATACCGACAACGATACCGCTGATCCAGAGGCTGCCGCTGTTCATCCAGCCGGCGTAGATAACCTCTCCCTCATGCGCCGCGTATACAGGCGCAGATCCGATGCCTCCCAGGTCGACACCCGGATGGTGCTCTCTGATGAGCTCTCCCTTCTCGTTGTACACCGGACAGCCGAAGCAGTACCCTGTGATGCTGCTTCCCGGGAAGGGATTGGCGAAGAAGCTCGTGATCACATCAGGGTAGGGGATGGCTGGCACCTCGGGGTCGTTAACGATCACCGGCTGGCCATCAACGAGAATAATCTCGTTGTAGTACCCTTTGATCCGGTATGACAACATCTCGAGAAATATGAGCATGAGATTGTCCGGCTCATCCGGGTCGATAGACCTGATGATCGCCGACTTCAGCGGCTGTTTCCAAGCGTCGCTGGTTGCCAGCACCCGGTTCAACCACTCGTTGCCTCCTGAGGGATTCAAGGCCTTTATCGCCTCGTGCCGAGGGTTGATCGGAACGCATTCCTCGGCAGGTTCTCCCTCAGGCGGCGGTGTCGGCGTTGCCTCCGGACAGGTGATGATCGGATCATGATAGTGATGTTCATCCAGAAACTCGCTGATCGCGAGCGCCAGGAAGAACATATCGCGAAAACCTCCATGCCACTGCGCATTGATCTGGATGGCGACCACATCTTCCCAGCGGATGTTGAACCGTTGAGCTCCGGCGATGAGAGCCTTGAGGTCGTACTCGGTGAAGCCATAGGCGTTTGCCCTTGCTTTGAGATCGTCCGGGAGTTCCACATCCCCTGGGAGATAGGGATAGTCTCCGGCAAGGAAGTATTTCAGGGTATCCTCCATCGCCCAAGGCAGATGGGGCTTGATCTTCTCCCAAGCCACGTCGAAGTTCGGCGCGACGATCTGATGGACGAGATAGCTGGTCGCCAGGAAGAAGACGCAGCTGAAAAGCAGGCAGCCGAAGGCCAGCTCGCCCAAACTAAAGCGCAACCAGCCGAACCAACCCGATTGTTCCTGATCTGAGTCTGACATTCATCCGACTCCTTTCCGGAAGGGGAGGAGCTTTAAAACCCCCAGAGCTCCTCTTCCTCAGCAGTCGCCATGTCGAGGCGAGACAGCCGCAGCAAGTTCGCCAGGCTGATGTGGAATTTCACCTCGAACGCGGTCTTCGTTCCCGCAAAGACAGCCCAACCCGGTTTCTTCAAGGGCCCAAGCTCTTCCTCCTTGAACGATGCGACCGTATCCATCACGAACCGTCCGACCTCGGGGTATTCAGTCAAACCCAGATCCTTCGGCAACTCCGAGATGAACGGGGTATGGAAGACGAACTTACCGCCGTCGATGAGCGTCATAAGCTGATTCCAGACGCCTTCCTGTTCGATCCTGATCGTACCAAGCGACTGGATGGTTACGATGCCCATCTTCCGGTTGCGCCTCAGGATGTTCATGAGTTCGAACACCAGAATCTTGGCGCGTGGATCTTGCTTGAGGGTGAACCACCCTGCAGTTTCGTCGACCCCGATGACACCCGGAGGAGTGATCACGACATCATCGATGAGCCACTCCAGCCAGATTTGATCAAGATCAGGACGCTGCTTGATAGAGTGGAACAGGACTATCCTTGTCCCCTCGTCCCAGATCTTCTCCAGCCGTTTGCGGAAGGCCTTCGCGCCAACCTCGCCTTCAAACTTCTCATCCCCCGCAAACAGAACCAGACCTCCGTAGTCCGAAACGACGCGGTTCCAGTCGCGCGCCTCGTCGGTGGTCTTCATATTTTGGTTGGTGTTGTTCATGATGCGGAAAACCCAATTCTTATCGAGAGGCAGCAACCGGTAGACCATGTACTTCATTGCCATGGATTTTCCCGATCCTGTCGTTCCGACCAGGAAATAGTTGCCGCCGAGGGGGATGATGAGCGGGTCGCGATAGGGTTGGTAGTACCCGACCAGCGCGCCCTTGCGCAGGACTGGACGACCGTGGCGGCGGAACGACACCGCGGTGGTCCCTGAAGGTAAGGGAGAAACGTGCTCGCTGGTTTCCCGAAACCGTACGTCAGGAAGCATGGCCAGGAAATTCTGCCAGTGCTCATACGGATCATCGCTTTCCTGATAGCGAACACCCAGGATATCCATGGTGTCTGCGACCCGATCCTTCAGACCATCGGCGATCTCACGACTTTGCCCTGTAAGGGTGACGGCGATTGATTGATAAAATGGTAGGGTTGCCGTGTTGGTCTCGATGTCGTGGGTCGCCACTTCGCGGGCGAGCATCTCCGCCACTTCGGGTTTGGTGATGGTCCGTGCCATCTGCTGTTGAACCGCAACCGGATCGCTTCTCCGCGATTTCGGCAGACGCTCTTTAGCGCGCTTGTAGGTATCCTCCATCGCGTCATCCTGAAGCATTCTCAGGACGCCCCGGCGCGCTTCCTTGATGCCGACCGATGTTGTTGCCAAGCGAATCTGTTCACCCGGTTCTTCGATGGTTGACAGGATCATGTTCTTGATCCAGTCGATATTCCGTAGCTTGAAGTAGTGTCCGATAAGATCTGGGTGAGTGAGTCCGCTCAAAGATTCTTCCGCTCCTAGGCTGATGATGTTAATTGTTCTATGATGAAGTCCACCTCCAGTCTCGATTGACCAGCCCTGCCTCGTTCGCTCGATGAAGACGAGCGAGGACGTAAGGGCGTCCAACGGCTCTCTGCCTTGCCAGATCTCGGTTAAAAGATCCAGGCCGGCATCAGGATCAAACTCACTGATCGGTCGGAACAATCCGAGCAGCAGACGCCAGAGTCCGAAGTCATCGAGCTCCAACGCGCCGATGTCGACACCCTGTGCATCCTTAGGTAGCTGATCGACGTCCGTGCGGATGTATTTCTCCCGCAGGGGGCCGGGTAGAAGCTCTTCCGGCCAAGTGATATACGAGTCCCAGGCGAGTTGATAGCGAGAAATGTAATCCGCGTCACTTTTCAACTCTTCCAGCCATCCTTCGGGCATATTTCCGACTTCCTTGACCCTCTTCTCCGCCCATCGGGTGTAGTGCGTCAGCTTGGAGCTGCCGATCTGGGCGATATCGAGTCTAAGGATGGGGCATCCCAACTGATGCAGGTCTCTCATGATCAGATTCGATTCAGGGATGCCGAAGAGTTGCCCTGTCTTGAAGGTGTACCCGCCATACTCTAGGGAATTGCCGACGAGCTTGATGCCCATTCTGGACAACAGACCGTCGACAAACCGTAGGCGCAGCGTTTCTTCAAGGTTCTGCGCGTTGTACACGAACCTCGAGAACCGAGCATCTTGAGCATCCATGGCATCTTCAATGCCGTTGATACCTTGCTGCAGCATATGAGATGTCGAGGATTCGAGCCTGGCGGCGAGGCGTGCGGACCGTTGAGCGACCGTTTCCCTCCTGATCGGAAGGTTCGCGCGTCTGCGGATAGCACTGTCCTGTTGGTGTTGCTTCTCATCCCGGCGATCAGAAGCGGGCTTCGGTCTCCGGGAGGTCGAAAACTTCCCATTCATGTGCTACCTCCTTAAGGAGGAACCGGCAAACTGCATCGGTTCCTCCTCCGACTAGAATGGTGACCAACCGGTGACCGCGGTGATCCAGGAGAGGATCATGCGCACCTCGAAGCCGAGCGCCAGAGGCGCGAGTGGGATAAGCAGCCGAGTTTGTCGCAAGACGAAGCGCAGTACCGGTATCTCTTCCGCGCCCTTGAGCGCAGACATGAGCAACGGCACAAGCAACGGTAAAAGCCACCAGTATGAGCCCAGCTGGACGATGAGCCGCGTAGTCTTGGCTTCCTCGTAGAGCAGGAGGTCGGTGAACAGCGCCGGATCCGGAAATGAGACCCGGGTATAGATCAGCCAGAAGATCAGGAGGGAGATATCGAACGCCGTCAGGGCGTAGAAGACGACCCGCGTGAATCGTCGGCTGATCGGCGACTGATCGGCCGGAACTCCACGCTTGCGCAGCGTCAGCGACCACAGACCCATCCAGTGGAGGAGCCGACGATGGTTGTCGCCCGCGAGCACGGTGCTGCCGATTGCGGCCCAGAACAGTAGGGTGTTGACGAACTTGGCGATAGGATGCCTGTCGACGACGAAGAAGTAGAGCGCCAATCCTATTAGCAGCAAGCCTGAGGCGCCCATTGCCAACAGCGGGATGTGGATACTGGGCACAACCCAAACCTTGGGCGTGCTTGCGGTTTCCGAGAAATGACGGAAGAAGCTGTACCGGACGGTCTGTTGAAATACGGACTTCTTCTTCCGTGTCGGGAGGAGCTTCTTCATACATACCTCCTCTATGTGTGATCTTTGAGTCGCTCGCCGATTGCCTTCAAAGCGGTGATTCTGTGCGCATCCATCGATCCGAGCTTCGTCAGAGCATCCGCCTCGAGCTCCTCGATCGTCGAAACGCCATACCTAAGCGCGGCAAGTGCTGAAACGGTCGCGTACAGCTCCGGGGAGTAGTCATCCTTCTTCTCTGAAAGCCCCTGTTCAGTTGCTGCCTTCATGAGGGCATCGAAGGCCGGGAACTTTCTTGAGGTAGGGCTCACGGCTCCTGGTCCGACGACCTTCCCGGCTGAGACATCAAAGCGTTCGTCCTGGAAAAGCCGTTTCGCGATTGCCCGACCGCCTACCCGTGGGTCATCCTGAGACTTCTGGATGTGTTCATAGACCACTTCACCGGTAGCGATGATCGGCCCGGCGTGCGGTTCGCGCTTGAGGATTTCCACACCGATTTCGGCGCTCTTCCGCATCGGAGCCGGAAGACGATTCCAGGTCCGGCGCCAGAAACTCTCCCGAGCCATCTCTTCCTCGCTGAGACCAACGCCTGGGGTGGTCGTGATGTTGTCAATCGGAGCGCTGATTCGTCTGGGAAGATCGCGGGTAAAGGGAATCCAGCGGAAGACAACCCATGGCATGATGGTCGCCAGCACGATGCTGACGGCCACGCCTATGGACACAGGAAAACCCGTTTGTCCAAGCTCCAGAACCAGCAACGGCCCGATGATCACGAAGAACGAGGTCACGGCCAGGACGAGGATGCGATGAATGGTCCGTTCAAGCGGTTTCGACAGTTCTCCCGGGCCTTCCCCACCCAGAAACTGAGGGGTGTGGATATAGATGAGAGCCGTGTAGATCGGGATCGAGATGACCCGATAGGTCAGGAACCCGAGGAAAACCAGACCGCCGATGAAGTTGACCGCGAAGGTGAGGAGGAACATCCACACCTGCACGCCGTCCAGCATCATGACGAACAGATCCTGGATCACGGAGGCCATGCTCTGCTCCGAGTAGAGTGCCAAGGCCATGCCGCTGATCGTGTCAGAAACGAGTCCCATGAAGAAAGGCACGAGCCTGACCATGGGAACCACCAGGATGATGTAGATGCCGAGCCGCTTCAGGAGGTACTGCATCGGAGGAACCAGCTTTGTCGCCCCGGCGTTGACCGCCCTCATGCCGCGTTCATCAACATATTCGCCGACTTTTGATAGATAGCGGAGAAAGTAGAAACCGGCGACGGCATAGGCAACGAGGGAAGCGATCTTGATTACTGTCGACCAGATCGGGCTGTCGAAGATAGGGGGAAAGATCGCCAGGCGAAGGATGAAAGCCCCGAACCGTTCTCCGAAGTCCGCTCCGACAGCCTCCACAAAGAACTCGTATGGCGTGGAAGGGATCTTCTCGGGCAGAAGCTCCCAAAGCGTCGTCAGGATGGTGAAGAGTCGGATTCCGGAGGTGCGCTCCAAGAGAACGCCGCATCCGGACGACAGAAGAGCGAGGATCAGGAAGCTGGCCGCCGTAACAGCTACCCTCACTCTTTCCCGAACACGAACCAGAACGGCGGCCAGCCGACCTGATGTATGGTACATGAGTAAACCTCCATGCCGAAGCCGTCAAGGCTTGGCAGCTTCCAGAGCGTCCGCGACGATAGTGGTGAACTCTTCCAGTTGAGACAGCATGACGGCAAAGATCGCTGCGAGAAATGCCACTGCGATCATCCCGACGGCGTACGTCTTGAGGGTTTCAATAAAGGCCTCCCTTTTTGACAGCTGCTGGCCTTTTCCGCCCTCAGCGATGTCGCCGTACTCTTGCATACCTCCTTTCACGATTCGGTACTCGGCCAAGACCCAGACGATCGCGGTCAAGGCGATCAGGATCGGTTCAAAGAGATCGAACCTTATGTTGTCCAACCATCCTGCGAAGTCCATGTGCTTCCTCCCAATGAGTTTGCCCGTAGGCTGGGTGAAAAGACGGTTATCAATCAGAGCTTTCCTGCGATTCGTCCGCGCGGGGGATTATGGCCGTGGGATATAGAAAGCCCTTTGTAATGCTCTTATTTACTTGTCAAGGCGCGATGGGCGGGATCCTCCCTTCCCGGTGTTACCGCGAGAATTCGTGATCCATCACCCTTGAATAAAGATATTTGTCAGTATCCACTGAAAGAAAGAGCAGGAGTCGGGCAGAAGTTTTATATCCGTGTTGCGATTTCATATACCGACAACCGAATCCTCACCTTCGCGCAGGAACAAGTGAGGTTACCCTGTAAAAAACGGGATTTTAAAGTATCCCGAAACTTTCAAAAATGTAATAACACAAACCAGGCGTAAAGTCAAGATAAAATTGTGGATAACTTCGGATGGATACGGATGACACGAGGATTCGTCCGAAAAAAAATTACAAAAAGAATCGCAGGCCGAATGGAAACAGCCAACAGAGAATCGTGAGTAGTGAATAGAGAAGAGGGATTTAAATTAAACCTTAAACCTTAAACATTAGTCATTAGCCATCAGCCATGAACCCAAAAAGAATAGGCTCGTGGTTATTTGTCACAAGTTGCGAGTAAAATAAAAGAAAATTATTAGGCCTGTAGCATATTTTCACAATAATATTCACCTTTCTAATTGGGAAAAGAATTATATTGTACTATAAGTCTAATTATCGTCGTGAGAAAAGAATGTATTTTGAAGCAAAAAAGTCGACAAAAAAGCAAAAGCGGCGACCAAGGCAACTTTCGGATGATGCGTCAATAAGGGAAAGGTGTAGGGCAGGGAAAGTACTGCGGCATACAGAGGCAGGGATGATTTTTTCGCGGAAAAATACACGAAGAAACCCAAAATCATCAGTGAGATACCCGGAAGCGTGTAGCGCAAATCGGAGAGCATGTTTTTCGGCCAGCCGGGAATGAAAAAATAAAGAACAAACAACGTAACTCCAAGAAGCGTAATCCGCATCGCTTCTTTTGACTCAGGAGCCTTTCTCACAACTTTATCGGCAAACAGTCGAAGCAGGAAATATCCGAGAAACACCAGCCAAACGGCATATTCGGAAACGAGTGAGGTAAGAAAAATACGAAATCCTCCAGGATAAAAGAGAGCCGTTTTCAAAGGGAACCAATCTGTGATGGAATTGCTCGTTTCCCCGCGCAAAGATATGCCGAAGAACTTGAGATTGGCGGGAAAGAAGGGATTTCCGCTAAGAAACCAATTGCGAACATACCAAAAGCCGCCCAACACGAGCAGAGAAAGAATTGCGGGAACGAGTCTTGAGAACTGAATGCCGCGATAGTTCCTGCGGAAAAAGAGAAGGATGAGCAGTACTACAAACGGACCGGAGTATTTCGTTCCAGCCAACAATCCCAGCACGATTCCGCTGGCCAGCAAAGAAGATAAAGACTTCCGAACTGATGTGAGAAGCAAGACGGAAAGCAGGGCAAAGAATTGAAACCAGATATCAACCGTTTGGGTATTCACCAAACGCAGAGCGGGCTGAAGCAGAGACACCGCCGCGGCATAGACGAGGCTTGAGTTTGGGCGCAGACCGAACGCTTTTCCAAGCAAGACTGAAACGAAAAAGACCAAAGCCACTGCGAGGATATTGAAGAGATTCATCAGCGACCCACTGATCAAGAGTAAACCGGCAAGAATTGTTTCCCCGACTGCCGGATAATACCCCCAGCCTTGTTCGATGTTCGGGACAGTTGACCAACCATGAGTTAGGATATGTCGCGCGATGGGAATGTGGTAGACGAGGCTGTCAATCTCCGCTGCGGGAGAAACCAACCCGAGATAAGACTGCTGGGCGAGGAAATAAATCAGCGCCCAAACACAGATGGTAGCGGTGAAATATTCAACCCGTTTCATGAATGAGATAAAATTACACATAACTATACCATTCCTCACAATGCCGAAAGGCATGCACTAAAAAAGGAAGAACGATGACGATACAAGAAACGTTCGAAAGTTTGGTCGACGAAGCGCTCAAAGACCTCCCCGAACAATTCCTCAACAAGCTTGAGAATGTCGACCTGGTCGTCGAAGCCTGGCCGAGCCAACAAACGCTCACCAGTTTAGGAATGAGGGCGGGTGGCCTCCTGTTTGGTCTCTACCAGGGTGTTCCCAAAACCAAGCGCACCGGAAGCACGCTTTTACCGGATAAAATTACCATCTTTGCCGGTCCGATCCTTCTGGTGTGTAAAAACCCGATGGAGGTCAAAAAGAAGGTTGCCCAAGTCGTGCGGCACGAAATTGCCCACCATTTCGGGCTGGGTGAACGATCGATTCGCAAAACCGGTCACTGAAAACCAAATCAAACAGTAGATCAGCAGAGTGATACGATGAAGTTGAATGAAAAAAGTAAGCCTGGTGTTGACAATTCTGAATGAAAATGAGTCGATTGAGTCTCTCATCGAGTCGCTCGCGAGACAAAGCAAAAAGCCCGATGAAATCATCTTCATCGACGCGGGATCGACGGACGGCACGATTGATCGGATCAGAAAAGTTCAGGAGGAAAACCGGCGCATCCGTCTCTTAGTTGAACCAGGTGCGAACCGTTCCCGGGGGAGAAACGTTGGCATACAGCGCGCTCACGGGCCGATCATCGCGCTGACTGACGGCGGCTGCCGGCCCAAGAAAGATTGGCTTAAAAAACTCACAACTCCGTTCGCGAATAAAGAAGTCGACGTCGTGGGAGGATTTTATTTGCCGGAAGGGGATTCACTATTTCAGAAATCGCTTTCCGTGTATACCTGTGCTCGTAAGCATCAGGTGCATACAAAAACCTTTCTTCCGGCATCCCGTTCGCTGGCATTCCGCAAGCGTATTTGGAAGCAGGTGGGCGGCTTCCCGGAAGAATTGAACACCTGTGAAGACAGAGTATTCGTACAGAGGCTTCAAGACGCCGGAGCCAAGTTTGCCACAGCCCCGGAGGCGATCGTCTATTGGGAACAAAAAAAGACATTGCGGGAGGCTTTCCTGCAATTATATGGCTATGCCAAGGGCGATATGGAAGCGCAGTATTTCCCGCACGTCCTGCGCATCGGATCGGTGTGGCTTCGCTACCTATTGGCAGGCTCGTTTCTCTTGAGCTTTCCCCTTTTGCTTCTCTTTTTCCTTCCGCAGTATCTTGCTTGGGTGATCGGGAAAGGCTATATGGTCGTCAATGATAAACGCGCCCTCTATATGCTGCCGCTGATGCAGCTGACAGCCGACCTGGCAGTGCTGAGCGGATCGCTGGCCGGCATGATCTCCAAGAAGCGAGTGTTACAATAGCCGCATGGGGTATTTCAAGGAAGCCTTGGTCGGCACTGGCTGGATGGGGATGCTGCGCGGAATAACGCGGGGTGTGGGGTTTCTCAAAATCGCCATTCTTGCCCGGCTCCTGACCCCGGAACAATTCGGCATCTTCGGCATCGCCGGCATTACCCTGGCTTTGCTGGAGACTTTTACGGAAACCGGCTTGAGCCTTGCCTTGGTGCAGCAGAAGGAAGACATCGAGGAATACATCAGCACCGCCTGGGTAATTTCTTTGCTTCGTGGAGTGGTCATCGGCATCATTATCCTCATCGCTTCATCCTTGGTGACGGGATTCTTTCACCAACCGCAAGCCTTCTCTCTGCTTTCTTTGATTGCCTTGGTTCCAGTGATCCGCGGCGCCATCAATCCGGCGGCTGTGAATTTCGTCAAAAAACTCGACTTTGGCAAAGAATTTCGCCTGCGTTCCGGCGTGCTGGCGGCTGACGCCGTCGCCTCGCTGATCTTTGCCTTTGCATTACGAAACGCGACCGCGATCGTCATCGGCATGCTGGCCGGGGCGGTGATGGAGGTTGTCCTGACGTTCACGATGACAACCAGCAAACCGAAACTCGTATTGGTAAGATCACAAGTCCGAAAATTATTGGGTTTCGGAAAATGGGTAACCCTGGGCGGAATCATGGGATATTTATCCGAGCAGTTTGACGACATCATGGTCGGCAGAATCCTGGGCACAACCAGTTTGGGTGTCTACCAAATGGCCTTTAAGCTTTCCGTGCTTCCCTCCGCCGAAATCGCCGAGACGCTGTCCAAAGTCACCTTTCCTGTCTACACCAGGATCGCGGAAGATCACGCCCGTCTCAAACGAGCGCTCTCAAAAACGGTCTCCGTCAATGCTGCCATCGCGCTTCCCGCCTGCATGCTCATCATCCTTTTTCCGCAACTCATTATCCGTATTTCCCTGGGTGAACAGTGGCTCGCCGCCGCCCTTCCCCTGCAGATTTTGGCGTTCTACGGATTGACGAGGGCGCTCTCACAGGCGCCTTCCAGCGTCCTCTACGCCGCGGGCAGACCGGATATTGCGGCCAAATTACGCAGCCTGCAATTCATATTAATGGCAGTGATCATCATTCCTCTGATCCGGCTCTATGGGCTTCCCGGTGCGGCGATCGCGGTGGTCATGAGCGCCATTGTTACTCAGGTGCCGTTATGGATTGCAGTCAGAAAGTTTTTATACTAGGTCAGGGATAATCCGCAGGGAAAAATATTTCCCACCTGAATAAGAGAGAAGATTACAAATCGTTGCCGGAGAAATTCAGTGCAAGCCATATCATTGAAAATGCGCTCGGGAGAGAAAATCCTCTCCTCTGCTCTTAATAAGTTTGCGCCCAAGATCGCCATAGCCTGGAGCGGCGGCAAGGATTCCACCGCTCTGCTGCACATCATCCGTTCTCTTAATAACGGGAAGGTGCCGATTCCCGTGCTCTTCATCGATTCCGGTTTGCATTTTCCGGAAACGCTCGAGTTTGTGAACAAGCTTGAGCATGCGTGGAATTTGAACCTTGTTAGGGTTGATGACAAAGCCACGCTCAGGCAGTTTAGAGCCAGCAAAAGCAGGCTTAAGAAAAAGGAATTAGCCAATCTCATGCTTGTCAGGGGCATCAAGAAATCGGTCAAGAAATTTAGATGGAGGGCGCTCGTCGTCGGCATCCGCTGGGACGAGCACGAGGCAAGAGCGTCCGAAGCCTACTTTTCCGTGCGCAAGAAGCATACGCGGATCCACCCGATCCTGCACTTCAGCGAACGGGATATTTGGGAGTACATCAGCAGCCGCGGCATCCCCCATCATCCCCTCTATGATCAGGGCTATCGTTCGATCGGGGAGAGGCCATTTACCAAACCGGTGACGGACCCGCGCGCCTCTGAGCGCTCCGGAAGAGAAAATGAGAATGTAAAAATCATGGTCAAATTACGGGCCCAGGGGTATTTTTAAATGAGAAGCGTCAATCCCGACATCTACACGCAGGAGTATTATCTCACCGACTGCAGCGGATTTGCGCAGTTTGTCAAGAGTTCGGGCAAGTATCTCGCGCCCCGTTTTCTTGAGCTGCTTAGCTATCTCAAGATCAAACCGGGCATGCGGGTGCTCGATATAGGCTGCGGCAGGGGAGAGCTGTCATTTTGGGCTGCGGCAAGAGGGGCAAAGGTCGTTGCCATCGACTACTCGCCGGCCGGCATCCGGCTGGCGAGGGAAGCGCTCAAAAAACTGCCCAAGGCAGTGCAAAAAAACGTGACGCTCAAACTGCAAAATGCCAAGGAACTCGACTTTCCTCCCGAAAGTTTTGATCTCGTGCTTCTGATTGACGTGGTTGAGCACCTCTACAGAGAAGAGCAGGATCGGGTGTTTGCACAGATCGCATCGCTGTTGAAGAGGGGAGGGGAATTGCTGGTCCACACCGAACCCAACCGCCTGTATGTTGATTTCTTCTATCCGTATTGGTGCTACCCGGTCGGGTCGCTCTTGTATGCACTGCGCAAAATGATCGGCGGAAAACGGGATTGGCAGCTTCCCCGGCCTAAGTCGCTTCGAACCATCTCGCACAAATCGATGCATGTTGCAGAGCCGACCTATCTGGGACTGCGCTCTGTCTGTAAAGCTATCGGGCTTTCGGTAAAGATCGTGAGCAAAACGACCCATCTGAGAAGCAGCCTCAGCTGGAAGGACAGGTTTTTCAATTTCCTGGTCTTTGCCTATCCGCTTTCCCGCTTCGCACCGTTAAGTTTCTTATTCGCCGACGACTTCATCATGGTCGCGCGCAGGAATACATGAAAATAAAATCGCTTGTTATCGACGTAAGTCCCCTCACTTCGCTTCCCGTAACCGGCATCGGGAAAATCCTTGTTGGACTCATCGAAGAGCTCAAAGGCAGGGACGACGTCAGGCTTTCCTATTTTGCCTTGGTCGCGCGCGGACTCCTGCCGCAATTGCGCTCCCGCTATCACGGACTGCACGCGCCGGAGATACCCGCGCGCTTTTCCAAAAGGGCCCTGCGTATGATACAAGGACTGGGAATTCCGATCGAAGCATTTTGTCCGAAAGCGGACGGGATTATCAGCGCCGATTGGCTCTGCCTGCCCTCGCGCCGGGGGAAATCAATCGCCGTCGTGGCTGACACCACACCCCTGACCGATCCGCAGTGGCAGCGGCAGGAAAATATCGATCTGTTTGCACGCAGGCTTGACAGCATCAAACGCAACGCGGACCTGGTGGTCGCGATTTCGCAAAGTACCAGGAGAGATCTCATCCAATCGGCAAAAATTGATGCTGAAAGAATCATGGTCGCTTATCCGGGCGTGACAAAAATCTTTTTTAAAAAACCGGCAGCAAAAGATCTCTCGAGAGTGAAAAAGAAGTACCGATTACCGGCCGAGTATCTGCTCTTTGTCGGGACGCAGGAGCCCAGAAAAAACCTGAAAAATATATTTTCGGCTTGGTCAGCGTTAGGTAAGTTCGAAAAAAAAGAAACGCACTTGATCCTTGCCGGTCAGAAGGGATGGGCGCGCAGCCTTACAGTTCCATCACTAGTGCGCAAGATCGGCTTCGTTGCGGATGCCGATCTTCCGGCAATCTACTCACTCGCGCGAGGACTTATCTATCCTTCCTTGAAAGAAGGATTTGGTTTTCCCATTCTTGAGGCATTTCAGATGGGCGTTCCCGTGCTGACCAGCGACCGATCGAGCATGATAGAGATCGCCGGGGACGCGGCAATCCTCGTCAATCCCGATTCAGTTGACGAGCTCAAACGCGGATTGGTGAGACTACTTACCTTAAGCCAAGCAGAGCGGAAAAACTACATCCTCAAAGGGAAAAAGCGGCTGAGGGGTTTCAGTTTCAAGTCCATGGCGGGTAAAATACTGGAGAGAGTGGGGAATAGTGAGTAGTGAGTAGTGAGTAAGGAAGAGGGAATAGGGATTTAGGATTAAACATTAAATATCAAACATTTAGCTTTATCGTATGAAGATAGCTGTTTTTCACAATCTTCCCGACGGCGGGGCGAAAGTCGCCCTCTACGAGCAGCTGAAGCGGCTGAGGGAACAACACACACAGGACGTGTACACGCTGATTGCCGACGAAGGGGAATTTGACCTCAAACCATTGTGCAGAAAAACGTTTGTCTACCCGTATGAAACAGTCAATCAAAAAGCCAGCGGCTGGCCCAGGGTATCGGGAGACCTGCGCTCGTTTTCAACGCTCAAGCCCCTGCATCGGGAGATTGCCGCGGACATCGATGCCGCAGGTTACGACACCGTCTTGGTTTATCAGGACAGGCTGATGCAGGCACCCTACCTTCTGAGTTTCCTCAAAACACCAAGTTTATATTACTGCCACGAACCGCTGCGCATGGCCTATGAGTACGGTCTGCGCCTGACCGAGGACGTCGGGTTCTTCAAAAGAGGCTATGAAGCGTTGAACCGCGCTTTGAGAAAACGCATCGACAGAACAAACGCCAGATCAGCCAAGCAAATCATTACCGGTTCGGCCTACGGGGCGGAATACATCGCGCTCGCCTACGGGATCCATCCCAAAATCTGCCCGCTCGGCGTGGACGGCAAGATCTTTACGCCTTCAGGTAGCGAAAGGAAAAACAGGGTTTTGTTTGTCGGACCAACAACCGGGTCCAAAGGCTACGACTTGGCCAAGCAGTCGCTCAAACGGATAGCAAAAAGCGCAAGACCGAAACTGAGAGCATTAACACCCGAGAAATCGGGAAGATTTTCGCTTCCCAGGAAACAGCTCGTTGAGGAATATGCATCAGCCATGGTACTCTTATGCACCTCCGTGCTTGAGCCATTCGGACTGACTGCCCTGGAAGCGATGGCCTGCGAAACGCCGGTAGTCGCCGTTCGTGAGGGTGGGTACCGCGAAACGATTGTCGACGGGAAAACCGGCTTTTTGGTCGCTCGCAACCCGGCCGAGATCGCCGACAAGTTAAGCTTTCTTACCGGTCATCCTCATGAGGCGCGGCGCATGGGCCGTAGTGCAAGAAACCACGTCATAAACAACTGGAACTGGGAACGTGGCATAGCCAAGCTTAATGAGTATCTGAAGGTAACAGCGCAGAATACTGACTCATCACTTAACACTTAACACTTATTACTTATCTATGAACATCCTCATCATCCAACAGGCGCCCGATTTAGGCGGGGCCGAACTCTACCTCGTTGACCTGGTAAAACGCTGGAGTGAAAGCGGGAATCAAGTTACCACCTACACCAACTACGAACCGTTAAGAAACCTATTTTCCAAAAACGGGGCCAAAAGCGATATCCTGCCGTTTAATCTGGATATTATGGGGAATATCCGCGGGTTTGTTAAAACCCTTCTCATGCTGCCGCTGGCAATCCCTTGGTATCGGGGGACGCTCAAGCTGCATCGGGATAACGTCGATGTCATTCTCTCAGCTGGGCAGACGGAAAAACTCCTGATGACCTTAGTAGCTGGGAGGAAATCGCCCCCGATTGTTTGGCTCGAATATCCGCCCATGGAACGGTTGTTGAAGCGCAACCTCGGCATTCCCAAATTTATTTACAAACTCCTGGCAAAGAAAGCCCGCCGGATCATCACCATCTCGCAACATACCAAAAAGAGCTTAACTGATGAGACCAAGATTGACGCGCGCAACATCAGGCTTGTCTATCCGGGAAGCGAAATCACGGACCGCAAGGAATTGCTGCGCTCACAACGTGCTGCCAATGCGATTAGAAAAAGTCTGGGGATCGGAAGAAAGAGGGTCATCGGCAACATATCACGGATTGCGCAGGAAAAAGGACAGGAGTACCTCCTGCGCGCCTATGAGCTGGTGAAAAAATCTCATCCCCGAACGGCATTGGTGCTTGCCGGCAGAGGGCCGGATGAAGATCGTCTGAAGCGCTTGGCAGATCGAAGAAATATTCGCGATGTGTTTTTTACGGGTTTTGTTGAAGACCGGAATGCCATGCTTGCTTTGTCAGATGTCTTTGTCTTTCCTGCTGCCTGGGAACTCGAGGGATTCGGCATCGTCCTCGTGGAAGCCATGCTTGCACGAAAGCCAATCGTCGCGGTCAAGCACGGACCGGTTGCGGAAATCCTCGAGGACGGGAAGCATGCGCTCTTGGTCAAGAATCAAGACCCGAAGCAATTAGCCAAGGCCATCCTGAAACTCCTGTCCCACCCTGGATATGCCGGGAAATTGGCAAAGCGCGCCCAAGAGCGAGCCAGGGAAAACTTTGCTATAAAAGATTCTGCCGTCAGGATGCTCAACCAATTGCGGGAAGCGACGCGAAAGACATGATCGGAACGGGTAAACAGCAAATGAAAAATACAAACACAAAGTCGGTACCGGTTTCGGCTGTGGTTTTGAGCAGGAATGAAGAAGCCAATATCGCGCGGTGCCTTGAGACTATTCTCTGGTGCCAGGAGATTATTCTACTTGACGCCTCTTCGGATGCTACGCTCAAGATCGCCAAGAGGGTAGTGCCCGAGGAAAAACTCAAGGTCGTGAGCCTTCCGGAGAGCACGGATTTTGCCAAGTTAAGGAATCTGGGGCTGCAAAAAGCGGCAAACGACTGGGTGCTGTTTATCGACGCCGACCAGCGGGTTTCTCAGGTGCTTCACGGGGAAATTGAATCTGAGCTTTCGCAGGACAACATTCCCTACGCGGGATTCCGGATCAGGCAATTGGACGTCTTTGCCGGTAGGCTTCTCAAATTCGGTGAAACCGGGCACACGCGGCACATGCTTCTGGGGAAGAAGGGGGCAGGGGAGTGGAGGCGCAGGGTGCATGAATACTGGGATATTGTAGGAGAAGTCAAAAACCTGCGGCGTCCGATGCTCCATTTTCCCCATCCGACCCTCACCGAATTCATCGACCACATCAATCGCTGGTCAACCCTCGACGCTCAAGAATTCCTGGGAAACGGTCAAAAGCCGAGCCTTTGGAAGGTGTTGGTTTACCCAAAAGCTAAGTTCGTGCAAAACTACCTGCTGCGCTTGGGATTTTTGGACGGCTTTCCGGGTTTGCTGGTCGCGTTCATGATGAGCCTGCATTCGCTCTGCGTGCGGGTAAAAATGTACTCCGGAGGTTAAGATGCAGTGGTTGTTGTTACTTCTTTTGATTAGTCTGCCGCCGGGACACCTGACTCGATTTGAGGCAGGAAACGGCGTCGCCCTCTATCCGCAGGACCTCGTTGCCGCGGCGATGCTCCTCTGGTCTGTCGTGCGCAGGTTTCGGGGCAGGCGTCTGCGGCCGGAACTGCTTCAACCGGTCCTTCTATTTACCGCTGCGGCCCTGCTCTCCCTGATCTTTGCGGCGGTATCCCATTCTCTTACGCAACTGCTCGTCGGCAAGCTCTACCTGCTTCGCTGGCTTGCCTACGCCGGTATCTACTTTTTTGCGCTGGATTTTCGCTCTTCCGGGAAGAAAATAACAGTCCTCAACAGGCAATACGGCATCAGGGAAGCGCTCCTCTTATCGGGATTGGCATTGACCGTTTTCGGGCTCACGCAATACCTAATCATCCCGGACTTGACGCAATTGAAATGGCTGGGATGGGATGATCACTTTTACCGGCTGGTGGGCACGTTCCTTGATCCGGGCTTTACCGGAGTGATGCTCATCCTTACTCTATTCTTGGGTCTTGAAGTCAAGCTCGGTAAATTGGTCAAATTCCTGGCGGTGGGTTTACCGCTGGTAGCCTTGCCGCTGACGTATTCCCGGGCATCCTATCTGGCACTGTTTGCGGCAGGATTGGTTTATCTTCTGGCTAAAAAGAAAGCCAAAATCGCGTTGGCTACAGGTGGAATCTTTCTGCTTGCCTTACCTTTGCTCCCCCGCCCGGGTGGGGAAGGGGTGAACCTGACGAGGCTCTACTCCATCACCAGCCGCATGGAGAGCTGGAGGAATGCTCTGGTCATCGCTTCCGATCATCCGATCTTCGGCGTCGGGTTTAACCTCCTGCGCTACGCGCAAAGGGACTACGGATGGCTGGACGAAGACTGGCAGACGAGTCACGGCGGAGCCGGCATTGAGAATTCATACCTCTTTGTCTTGGCAACTACGGGGATCGTCGGACTGGCTGTCTACCTCAATCTCTTGGTCCGCATGTTCATGCTTGGAAAGCGGGCGCTGGGGAGAGGAAAAATTCCGCGACCAGCCATCTTAGCCAGTCTGACGGCGGTGAGCGTATCGGCGCTGTTTAACAACACCTGGTTTTATCCCTGGATCATGGCTTGGATTTGGCTGCTCTTGGCTGATGAAGAGGCTGGCAAGCTCCTTAAGGCGTGAAGGAGACTTTGATTTCCTTTTCCGCTCGGTTGCCTGCCCGGTCTTGGGCAATGATGGCGATAATATTCTCGCCTTCGTTGAGCTGAACCAGATGGGAAAAAGCACCTTCCTGAGAGAGGATGACGAAGGAGTTGTTCACCAAAACCGTGCTTCCGGGATCAATTTTTCCGCTGACGCGCACCACTTTTTGCATTTGGCCGAAGAAGGTTTGCCCATCCGCAGGAGCATCAATGGTGAGGGTCGGCAGGGTTTGGTCCAACTCGATGGTTGTCGTTGAAGAGGCTTTGCTCTTATTTCCCGCCGTATCCGTGGAGGTGGCGACGATCTCGTTGTCTCCTTGGTTAAGCTTGACCGAATCAAAGAGAAATTCTCCGTCGCTATCCACCAGCGTTTCATAGGCATCCGAGCCGTTGAGCGAAAGGACGACTGAAGAACCTTCTTCCGCGAAGCCGCTGATTTCAACAACGGCGCTGTTGGTCGCTTCCGCAACCGGCTGCATGACCGGCGGCGGCGGAGGCAAAACATCTTCACCGGTAATCGGCTGGGTGCTCGACCGCAGATCGCCGAGGAAAATGGCAAGCTTAATCAGCGATGGAATCCCCCAAAAGAGGAGGGCAATCAGGAGGAGAATGGTCAGCACTGTTAAAAGCGCTGATTGGCGGATGTAGCGCTTGCCTTCCTTCCTGGATAATCTTGAGTAATGCCGTCTAGTCGCCATATGTTTTCACTTTTTATTGTACAACTCTCTTCAACCGCACAACGCCTCAACGAATACTTTCAGAAGCATCGTGAAATCCAGTTACCGTCCGGAGGAGTTTTCCGAATGACTCAGGAGACATATTCAGTCTCTGGGCATATTCCTTAAGCGCATCTTCGTCAAGATCACCCTGAGAAAGTGAAATCAATGATTCGTATGATTCCTGAAAGCTCCATCCCAGTTCCTCTTGATCTGTAATGATGGGAACAAACTGAACACTGCTGGCTTGTATCGTCTCTAAACGGCCAGCCTGCTTTTTTCCCAGAACCAGATATTGACCATACCATAAATCACCAACGGGAAGAAGAAGACTTCCTCCCTCCTTGAGTTGAAAAACATACTCATCCGGTATCTTTTTCATTGCAACAGTGGAAATGATCCTGTCGTAGGGACCGTTTTGCGCGAAACCTTTGGCGCCGTCGGCTTCTATCACGGAGACGTTTGTGATCTGCAACGCGTTGATTCGCTCGCGCGCTTTCGTGACCAGCTCAGGTATGCGTTCAATGGTAACCACATTCGCACATAACTGCGACATGAGGGCCGAGCTGAAGCCCGAGCCGGTTCCGATTTCAAGCGCATTAGAATCCTCCTGCAAATTTAAAAGATCAATCATTTGAACCGTAAGAGAAGGCTGGCTGATCGTCGCAAAGTGGTCGCCAACATCTCGGATTAACGGCAATGTGGAATCAACATATGCATATGCCTGAAATTGTTCGGGAACAAAGATTTTTCTGTCAACACGCAGGAGGGCTTGATGCATGCGTAGGTCAGAAACCCTGGCCTGCTTCATCATGGAAGAGGCAAATTCCTCAAGGCTCAGAGGTGCAAAAATGTCTGGTAAAGGAGTCTGGTTCCCTTGCTCGGCTGCGTTCATGGTTAGATTGAAGGCAGAAGACGCGATATAAGAAAAATGTGAGCCTGCGGTCGGATTCGAACCGACGACCCCCGCTTTACGAAAGCGGTGCTCTACCAGCTGAGCTACACAGGCATTGCGTATGCAGGCAGGCTAAAACTATTTCCTTGCCTACCAGCTGACCTGCCGCCGGCAGGCAGGGCTACACAAGCGTTGTGAACAAGATTGCTGGAAGTATTGTATCAACTGAAGTAGCGAAGTCAAAAAAACCAGTTGCTTAAGCATCTTCATGCATGAGTTCGCGAAGTTCTTCATAGAATCTCTTGTAGCTGAAGATATAGGCAGGTCCTTGTTCCGTAACCCAATTCTTAAAGGCCTGGATTCGTAGCTCAGTTTCCTCAACGACCTGCTTGGACAGAGATAACAGTTCCGGATCGGATGTATCGCCTTCGTTCTCTGAAACTTTCTTGAAAAGAGTACGCATTCGACGGTGACGGTCATTGAGCTTCCACCACTCAATATCGTTCGATTTGAAATCTGGATTGTCCCGCAAAACCATATTCGTATTATCGACATCAGCAATCGCAGATAAGATCTCGAAATTTGAACCCAAATTTGGATCAATTCCCATCTCGAAATCAATTTCCAAATAGTCTTCCGGTACAGGGTGATTGGGACTTGCTTCAACCATCATTTGTTACGATATAACAGGCTTTCCTGCTAATGTCAAATGATTCGGCTGGAATTCTCAAACATCAAGAGTTCTATCTGGTTTTCCTGAGCTGTTCTTTTAATGGATTAAAAGTGGCAAACTCAATACCACCTGGAGCCGCTTCATCAAGATTTAACTTACCTCTCAAATGCGCTTCTTCATGTTGATAAAGACGTGCTAAGAACTCTTCTATTTTTTCATGATGTTTACCTCCCTCAATATCAGTCCATTCCATAATAATCCGCTCCGGACGTTCGACATCAGCCGCCATGATGCCGGTACTGATACACAGTTCTCTGTAGAAATTAGTTTGCGCGGATCGTTCGACGATCGTTGGGTTGATGAATGTTTGTAATTTCCCGTCTACAAAAGTCACGAAGACAGCCCGGTTTAATCCAATCTGAGGCGCAGCCAACCCTCGTCCGGTGCCGGTAATTCCTCGATAGCGTAAGAGAATCTCTCCCAACTGGCTTCCGATGATTTTTCCTTCAGCGACATCAACAATTTGAGCCTGCTGTCGCAAAATCGGATCGCCAACATACCGAAGTTCAATGATTTCATCCAATACTCTGTGAAACGTATCAATTCTTCCTTTTATCGCTTCAATCATATTCATCGTTCTTGAATGAGAATTTATTCAGGAACAGTTTCTTCAGGTTGTTGTGGAACATTCCGCTGACATTCAGCACAACTACTTGCAAAAGCCGTGAACACGCGAGTAATAATGATCTCCTCATCAAGATCGTTGATATTGTAATCCTCTTCGTACTCGCTTGGGTGTAAGCATCTTCGATCATCAACACAACATATAGAGAGGATTTTATCTTCTCTCACAAAAGGTACAAGGCGGGGATATCTTTCTTTCACAGAAGGAGATAGTTCAACCTTCATAGGAGTGAATTTATAATCCTTTTCAAGGCATCTACCAGAAACAAAGAGCAGGATATGAGGGTAGGAGGACGTCAAACGTCCCTTGCCGACCTTCTTCATCCTTGCCTGCTAACCGATATGCCTGCTGCCAGGCATGGCTTCGATAGCTAAAAAAATCAAGATTGCATGAGGTATTGTATCAGCTCAAGAGGCGAAGTCAAAAATAAATTCACAGCATTGAGCATCAAAACCAATGATATTAGCCAGGATAAGGTAAAATACCGCTGTTATAAGAGAAATATACACTCAGTGGTTTTTGCAACATCGCGACGAATGGAGCGATAAGATACCCGAGCAGATGCTCAATGGCTCCTTGCCTAGCGAGGATAAAAGGTACAAATGCCGAAAAAATTGGTTTTATGGTGTCAGGAATGTAATAGAACATTTAATAAAGGTAGAAGCAATAACTGAAATTCCTGATATTGTTCAGGAATTCAGCGATTATATCAACTCGGAAGAATTTGCACAGAAAGAAAGAACCACTCCAGAGGATATACAATTAGGCAACCAAGTCATTAATTTTATGCTTGAGAATTTTTAACTTCCACATGGATTCAGTGGTATCTGTATAATTGCAACTTTATTCTCATTTTGAGCGGGATACGGGAGTCGAACCCGTCTTTCCACCTTGGGAAGGTGGCGTTGAGCCGCTCAACTAATCCCGCAGTTGGCGCAATTGTAACACCCAATATCGACATTCTCCACTTGGAGAAAGCCGCACCACTCAGATATCGCAGGAGAAATCCTGTTACCAAAATTTGAGGGAAAACGACTAGCGAGGCAGAATCAGGACCATGCCAACCTCGATGACGCCGGGATTTGATCCGATCAGCTCCTTGTTCGACTCATAGATATTCGGCCAGGCATAGCCATCCTGATAGGCTCGAACCGCAATATTCCAGAGGTTGTCTCCCTTAACGACCGTGTAGCTTGATCCAGTGATCATTTGCTGGGAAGGCTGGATGGTCTGCGCGCTTACCACACTCGAGCTGAATCTCAGGGCAACCTTGGGAATAGTCAACTCTTGTCCGCTGACAATAATCCCCGGGTTGGTGATGTTATTCGCTTGAGCGATATCAGGCCAGTTATAGCCATTGCCGTAGTACTTTTCGGAAATCCCCCAGAGATGATCGCCTCTGGCGACGGTATGAGTTACCGGCAAGCCTTGAGGGATTACATTCCCGCCTTCTTCTTCGGAAAGATTCAGAGTGTATTCCGGAGTCGTGGCTTCCGATGTCTGCGTGGGCTGCTTCTCTGTCCCGGTAAAAAAGTTATATAACAGCACCGCGATGACAATCACCACCAACGCCCCGAAAAACATGCTGATCGATGATTCATGAAGTTTCAGTCTTTTTAACCAAACTTTTAAAGTTTCTTCCATGTATTAAAAACCCCCTTTCCAGGCAGAAGTCTAGGACAGAGGCAGAAGATCTAAGAAGTCAATGATGTGCGGACCCGACCGGATTCGGACCGGCGATCTCCTCCTTGACAGGGAGGCGTGTTAGGCCAGACTACACCACGGGTCCAAAAACCTCTAACTTGCGAGTCGAATACTAGCAGATCATCAAGATCGAGTCAACGAGCTGTGTTATTATATTTTTGAAATGAAACTCTCCAAAACCATGAACAACCGTGAAATCGCCGGCCTCTTGCGGGCCGTATCGGCGGCCTACGAGATCAAGGGAGAGAATGTCTTCCGCATTCGAGCCTATGATTCAGCCGCGGACAGCGTCGACCAGGCATCCAGAGAAGTTAAGGATTTGTGGGAAGAAGGAAAATTAACAGAAATCCCGGGAATCGGACCAAACATTGCCGGGCACCTCGAGGAGCTGTTCAAAACCGGAAAGGTTAAGCATTTCCAAGAAGTATTCAAAGAATTCCCGCCGGCGATGTTTGAGCTCTTAGACGTGCCCGGAATCGGACCCAAATCCGCCTTTAAACTCACCAAGGCGCTGGGTATCAACAGAGCGGAAGGCGCAACTCAAAATCTCTTGCAGGCGGCAAAAACGGGGAAAATTCGTATGCTTGAAGGTTTCGGCGAAGAATCCGAACTGCAGATCATCAAAGGCCTTGAGGAATTCAGCCGCAGGGAAGACCGCATGCTCCTGACCGCTGCTACCCAGTTGGCCGAGGAATTCGTCTCCTACATGAAGAAAGAAAAGGCTTGCCTGCGGGTGGAGACATTGGGAAGCCTGCGCCGGCGGGCACCCACAGTCGGCGACCTTGACCTCGCGGTAGCAACCAGAAAGCCTGAACAGGTCATCAAGGCGTTTACATCCTATCCGGGCGTCAAGAAGATCCTGGCAGCCGGAGACAACACGGCCAGGGTCATCCACACCTCCGGAAGGCAGGTGGATGTGAAGACCCAGACGCCGCAGGGCTTCGGCGCCCTCCTGCAGCATTTTACCGGCAGTAAAGCCCACAACATCCATCTCCGGGAGATCGCCATCGAAAAGGAGCTCTCCCTTTCGGAACACGGCATAAAAAAAGGGGAAAAGCTCACCGAGTTTACCAGCGAAGAGAAATTCTATCAGGCGATCGGCATGAAGTGGATTCCTCCGGAATTGCGGGAGGACAGCGGAGAAATCGAGGCCGCTCAAAAAGACACGCTTCCGAAACTGGTTGAACTCAAAGACATCAAAGGCGACCTCCATCTGCACACCAACTATTCCTGGATCTCATCGCATGACGCCGGCGTGAATTCCATGAAGGAAATGATCGAGAAATCCGTGAAATTGGGGTACGAATATGTGGCGATCGGAGACCATAACCCAAGCACCAACTCCTATTCTCCAGACAGGATCGTCGCTGAAATAAAGGAACGTACGAGGCTTCTGGAAGATATAAAGTACTCATATGAAAATAAAAATACCACCAGAGCAATAAAAGTACTCAATACGCTTGAAGTGGATATTCTCAACAACGGGAAACTGGCCGTCCCCGATGAGGGGTTGAGCCTTTTGGATTTTGTTATCGTTTCGATCCACTCCAGCATGCGCATGGGAAAGGACCAGATGACGCAAAGGATCTTGAGCGGATTCTCACATCCGAAAGCCAAAATATTGGGCCATCCGACCGGCAGACTTCTCAACAAGCGGGAGGGGTTCGAGGCGGATTGGGATACCATTTTCCGTTTTGCCAAAGAAAAATGCAAGTTTATCGAGATAAATTCCTGGCCGAGCCGCCTGGACCTGCCGGATACGCTGGTGCGTAGGGCCTTACAATTTGGTGTACAATTGGTCATCGACACCGACTCGCACGCCAGTGAGCATATGGAGCTCATGCGATATGGTGTGGACGTTGCCAGAAGAGGCTGGTGCGTAAAATCCGATATCATCAACACGCTGTCCTATGCTAAAATCATTGATCGACTTCTCAAATAAATACATCGAAAGGGGGTGAACGCAATGTTTCTCATTATTCTCGCAATCGTCGCAGTGTTCGTGATCTACGTTTTTTCCACCTACAACAAATTCCAAACTGTGAAGACCAGAATTGAGGCCTCAATTCAGGAAATCGGTAATCAGCTCAAGAGGCAGGCCGATTTGATCCCCAATCTCGAGAGTTCGGCGAAAGCCTTCTTGAAACACGAGAAAGAGATCTTTACCATGCTCGCGGATGCCAGAAAAGCGATTAACGCCGCCATAAAGGAAGGCATCCCGCAAAAAATGGTGGACGCGTCTTCAAAGCTTCAGGAACTTCTGCCGAGACTCTCGGTGGTCGTTGAAGACAATCCGGAGTTACGCGCCCAGGAACCGGTCATGAAGCTCATGGATGAACTTCGGGACACGGCCGACAAGGTCATGTATGCCAGAAGGACATTGATTGACCTGGTAGCGGACTTTAACCGGATGCTCCTGACCGTTCCCAGCAATATCATCGGCAATCTATTCGGCTTTACCAAACAGGAAGGATTGAAGATGCCTGCAGGCGGAGAACACCTTGAGGTGAAAACGGAAGAAACTAAGACGCCGAAAGTGAAGCTGGAAGAATAAAAGAAGAATCTGAAGAATAGGATAGATTGAATCTTTTCTAATCTGATTTTCTTCTGGTTCCGATCTATGTTAAATATCTACGAACAAGTAGACACCAACAAGAGGAAGTCGATTGTCATCATGGTGGGCTTTACGGTCTTCATTGTTGCCGTAGCCTGGATACTCTCCGAGGCTCTAGGGTACGACCCATCGGTAGCCGGATGGGCGCTAGTACTTTCCGGCCTGATGAGCCTGGGGGGTTATTATTATTCGGACAAAATTATCCTCACGCTCTCTTCTGCCAGGCCGGCCAGCCAGGAGAAGGATTTTGATTTCTATACGGTGGCCGAGAACCTCTGCATTGCCGCCCAGCTGCCGCTGCCCAAACTCTACGTCATAGAAGATACAGCCATGAACGCCTTTGCCACAGGCAGGGATCCGCAGCACGCGGTCGTCGTGGCAACCAGAGGCCTTCTTGATAAGCTTGAACGCACCGAACTGGAAGGCGTCGTGGCGCACGAACTCTCCCACATCAGAAATTATGATATTCGCGTCATGGCCTTGGTAACGGTCTTGGTGGGCGTGGTTACCCTGCTATCCGACTGGTTCCTGCGCGCCTCATTTTGGGGCGGGGGACGCAGGAGAGGAGACCGGGAAGGCCAGATTTCCGCGCTGATCGCCGTTGCCGGCGTGATTTTGGCACTGCTTTCACCCCTGATTGCCAATCTGGTGAAACTTGCGGTTTCCAGAAGCAGGGAGTTTTTGGCCGACGCTTCAGGAGTCGGGTTGACGAAATTTCCCCAAGGCTTGGAATCGGCGCTTGCCAAACTTGCGCTTGATAAGGAACCCCTTGAGGTGGCCAATAAGGCCACTGCCCACCTCTACATCACCAACCCGTTGAAGAATAAGCATAATGCCATAGGCTGGTTCGCGGGGTTGTTTATGACCCATCCTCCGATTGAGGAGCGCATCGCAGCGCTCAAGGAAATGCAATAACCAACCCGTTGACAAGGAACGAAACTCCACTCCATATTAGCACTCATATTGACAGAGTGCCATGCGAATGGTAAGCTATCTGCCATGCAGCAAGTGCCCGATTTCTTACAACCGATTGAACCCCAAGAGGCCCTCGAAAAGTTTACCACCGATTTGACGCTGCTTGCCAAAGACAAAAAGCTTGATCCGGTCATCGGCAGGGATATGGAGATCCGCCGGATTATGCAGGTCCTCTCCAGAAGGACCAAAAACAATCCGGTCCTGATCGGCGATCCCGGCGTGGGAAAAACTGCCTTGGCGGAAGGATTGGCCCAGCGCATCGCCCAAGGGGACGTGCCCGAATCCCTCAAGGACAAGCAGGTCCTGATGCTCGATATTGCCTCGCTTTTGGCCGGAAGTAAATTCCGGGGGGAATTTGAAGAACGCCTCAAGGCCTTGATCAAAGCCGTCGAGAAAGGCGAAGGACGCTACGTCTTATTTATCGATGAACTGCACACGGTGGTGGGTGCCGGAGGCGCCCAAGGGGCGGTGGACGCTTCCAATATGCTCAAGCCGGGATTGGCCAGAGGAACATTGCGAGTGATCGGAGCCACCACGCTTGATGAATACCGGAAGTATATCGAAGCCGACGCGGCATTGGAGCGTCGATTCCAGCCGGTTGTCGTCAACGAGCCGAATGTTGAAGATACCATCGCCATCCTGCGCGGTCTCAAAGAGAAGTACGAATTGCATCACGGCTTGAGGATTACCGACGACGCGATCATCTCCGCCGCAAAACTCTCCTCCCGCTATATTACCGACCGCTTCCTGCCCGATAAGGCGATTGACCTTATTGACGAAGCCGCATCGAGCCTCAAGATCGATTCCGAGTCTTCCCCGGCGCAATTGGACAGCCTCAAAAGAAAAATAACCCAGCTTCAGATCGAGCTTGCCGCCCTGAAACGCGAAAGCGGCGCCGGCGCCAAGGAGAAACGCACCCATTTGGAGGAAGAAATCAAGAAACTCAAGCAGGAAGAATCGCAATTTGAAGAACGCTGGGGAAAGCAAAAACAGCTCATCAAAAAAGTTCGCGAATATCGCGAGCAACTTGATAGGTTAAGGCTTGAGCTTGAGAAAGCGGAGAAAGAAGTCAGGCTCGAATCGGCAGCCGAAGTCAAGTACGGGAAAATACCGGATGTCAAAAAGAAACTCAAAGAAGTTGAAGCGCAATGGGCAACCATCCCGCAGGAGGAGCGGATCCTTCGGGAAGAGGTAACCGAAGACGACATCGCCCAGGTCGTTTCCCGCTGGACCTCGATTCCGGTAACCCGCTTGGTCAAAAGCGAAAAAGACAAACTCATCAATCTCGAGGCCGAACTGGCATCTATGGTGGTCGGGCAAAAAGAGGCCTTGAAGGCCGTCTCCGGCGCTATCCGGCGTTCCCGTGCCGGCGTTGCCGAGGAGAACCGGCCCATCGCGGCGATGATGTTCCTGGGTCCGACGGGCGTGGGAAAGACGGAAACCGCCAGAGCCTTGTCGCAGGTGCTGTTTGACGACGTCAATGCATTGATCCGCATCGACATGAGCGAGTACACGGAACGCCACAGCGTTTCCCGTTTGATCGGAGCACCTCCGGGGTACGTCGGCTACGAAGAAGGAGGGCAATTGACCGAAGCGGTCCGCCGCAAACCGTATGCTGTAATCCTCTTTGACGAAATAGAAAAAGCGCACCAGATGATCTTTACCATTTTCCTGCAGATTTTTGACGCGGGTAGGCTCACCGACGGCAAAGGCAGGACGGTCGATTTCAGAAACACCGTGCTCATCATGACCTCAAACCTCGGCGGAGAAATCATTCGCAAATATGCAGACAACCCGGCAAAACCAGAAGGCTTGCAGAAACAGCTGAACAAAGAAGTTTGGGAAAAGATCCAGGCAACATTTCCGCCGGAATTCATCAACCGCTTAGACCAGATCATCATGTTTGATTCGCTCAGCAAAGAACAACTCGGAAAAATCGTCGATTTGCAGCTGGCAAAGGTAACAGCGAGGCTCTCCGACCAGGATGTAAAGATTGAAGTCTCGGACAACGCAAAAAGCTACCTCGCGCAAAAAGGTTATGATCCGGTTTTCGGCGCCCGGCCATTGAAGAGGCTCATCGAAACCGAGATACTGGATGAAATCGCCATGCTTCTTATCGAAAACAAGTTGAGCGCAGGCGATACGGCCAAAGTTGAGCTTGACAAAAATTCACTTCGCATCAGCAAAAAATAGACGCTCCTTTCTCACTCATCTTTCCCAAATCTATACCGAATAGATTTGCTTTTTCTTCAGAGTACACAGTTCTTACACATTGCAGTCAAAATATGTGAGTGCTATACAAATATCGTGATTGAAACGTGTTCGTACAGAAATATTGATCAGAGGATTAATTTCAAGCTCATCAAGGGCCGGCCTTGCTAGAGAAGAGACAATAAAGATTACGAAGCAAGGCTAGCAAAACAAGCTAGCTTTTTTTGAACTCATTTGAAAATTAAACATTGTGTTCAACCCTGCCGAGGCATTCGGCTCACAATACGGCTGAATAAGCCGACAGTGTGAAGCCGCAAATGCGTAGGAGGGTAAATAGATAAGGGGGTGAGTCAAATGACCAGGCAAGATTGCGACCTCTACATAGAATTAGCCGAACTTGTGCGCGCCAACGTCTCCGGACCTGTCAAGCACAGAATGGTCGCAAAGGCACAGAAACGGCTCGTGCAGCGAATGAGAAGAAACGGAACGTTATCGGACGACGAAGCCGAATCGTTGAGCATGTAGCCTGAGTAAGGTAGATTGTTACCAATGCACAGATACTTGATAATTTTCACAATCCGGGATAAAATGCGTACCAACATGAATCGAATCATTGCAGTGAATCGGAACAACCAGCAACGGGAATAAGTCTCGTTGCGGCTGCATCCGAAAAAAGATAAACTAGCCGCGGGCTAGTTTTTTTGAACTCATTTGACAATAAAATATTATAGATAGTATTCAACCCGCCGAAGCATTCGGCTCACAATACGGCTGAATAAGCCGAAAGTGCGAAGCCGCAAATGCGAAGGAGGGTAAATAGGATTTAAAAAAATGTGTGGGGTAATATTGAGGATGTAGTGCGTAACCCACCGAAGTTTCCGAATGCGAAGCGCGACCAGATGATCGAGCAAGCAAGTCGCGAAACGAAGGAGGGTTTGTCACTAAATTCAAAAATGTGTGAGGTAATATTAAGGATATTGTGCGAAATCCCGCCGAAATTTCCGATTGATAAGCACGATGCAATTCTTGAACGAGCAAGACACAAAGTGGAGGAAGGTAAATAGAAAATCAAAAATGTTTTGGACACTTTTATCAAGCAGATAAAAATGAAAAAGAAAAAACGATCCATTAGTCCTAAAGACGTGCGCCACGTTGCTAAGCTTGCTTTGTTGAAGCTCAAGGAAGGAGAAGTCAAGAAGTTCTCTAAACAACTCTCTGACGTTTTTGAGTACGTTAACCAGATAGGTGAAATACGAACCAGTAACGTTCCTGAAACTACCCAGGTGACAAACTCCACAAATCGCTTCCGCGAAGATAAAATCGACAAAGGACATATGCTCTTGCAGGAGGAAGCGCTCAAGGAGTCGAAACAGACATACAATGGCTATTTTGTCGTTAAGGCAATATTTGGAGAAGACGATGCAGCTTCATGAGCTAACAATACGTGAATCGCTCACATTACTCGGACAGAAAAAAATCTCCAGCGTAGAACTCACCGAGGCGTTGCTGAATCGAATCCGTACCTATGATAAGAATCTTCATAGTTTCATCACGATTCGAGATGAAGAGGTAAGGAAGGAAGCAGCTTCAGCCGATAACCAACGCAAAAAAAAAGTCAGTAAGCCAATGCTCGGAATACCGGTAGCCCTAAAGGATAACTTTTTAACGAAAGGAATACGCACCACATCCGCGTCTCCGGTGCTTGATGATTATGTCCCTCAATACGATTCAACCTATGCTAAAAAGCTTAAAGATGCAGGCGCCATCATTATAGGAAAAACCAATCTTGACGCCTGGGGACATGGCTCATCGGGTGAGCATACCGTGCATGGCGTTCCTCATAACCCGTATGCGCGTGGGTACGTTACCGGAGGCTCGTCAAGCGGTTCCGGAGCAGCCGTCGCAGCTAGGTTTTGCGCGGTTGGTTCGGGATCCGACACGGGTGGTTCGAACAGGCAGCCGGGATCATATTGCAACGTCGTGGGTTTAAAGCCAACCTATGGGAGGGTAAGCAGGTACGGCGTAATCGCCATGGCATCGTCTACGGATTCAATAGCGCATCTGACAAGAACAATCTGGGACTCTGCCTATGTCCTCTCGATAGTCGCAGGACACGATCCTTTAGATGCGACTACTTCAACGCAAAAAGTCAACAGTTATCATGAGACGCTCATGAATAATTATCAAGCCAAAATCGGCATCCCCAAGCAGTATTTTGAGGGACTTAATCAGGGAGTTGAAAAATCCGTTCGTAAGGCGCTCGAAATATTGGAGAAAAAAGGCCATTCCTTGATAGAAATCTCGCTTCCCAATGCCAAATACGCGTACCCCGTGTACTGTATCACGGTCTCTTCCGAAATCTCTTCGAATTTGGCTCGTTACGACGGGATTCGCTACGGTTTCGATAGAAGTAAATTCCAAGATGAAGCAAGAAGAAGGATCATGATCGGCACACACTCACTCTCAACAGGATATGCCGATAAATATTACAAACAGGCAGCCAAGGCTCGAACGCTTCTTATTCGCGATTACCAAAAGGCATTTATGAAAGTAGATCTGATTGCATGTCCTGTTTACCCGTTTCCTCCATTCAAACATCAGGATAGAGATTTAGATCCTTTGCAGATGTACCTTTCGGACGTCTTGACTGTTACGGCGAATCTTACTGGTAATCCCGGGATTTCGGTTCCCATTGAATTCGTCAACGATCTTCCCAATGGTCTGCAACTTATCGCTCCCCACTTTGAGGAAAGCCGTCTGTTCCGTGTGGGATTTGACGTTGAAGAGGAGCTTCAGATGTACAAAAAAAAGCCAAGGCTAATCGCATGAAAAAATCAAAGAAACTCATACCAACCATCGGACTTGAGACACACGTTGAACTCTCCACAAAATCTAAGATGTTTTGTGGATGCCCAGCCGACCACTTCGGTGTAAAACCCAACTCTCAAACTTGTCCGGTATGTCTCGGACTACCAGGCGCGCTTCCGGTTCCTCAAAAGAAAGCCGTTGTATGGACAATCATGATCGGACTTTCCCTCAACTGTAAGATAGCACGCAGAAGCAAATTCGACCGCAAGCACTACTTCTACCCGGATCTCCCGAAAGGCTATCAGATAAGCCAATACGATGAACCACTATGTTCTGGAGGTTACATGCTAACCTCCCAGGGACGAATAAGAATCACCCGTGTTCATCTAGAAGAAGACACTGGTAAGCTTCTGCATCAAAAAGTAAACGGAAGGAGAATGACACTGGTCGACTTTAACAGAAGCGGAGTCCCATTAGTAGAGGTCGTCACGGAACCGGATATTCACTCCGCAGCACAGGCAAAAGAAATTGCTCAAAAGCTTCGCGATATCTTGCGTCACATTGGTGTCTCGGACTGCGATATGGAAAAGGGATCGATGCGCCTGGAAGCAAATGTTTCATTAACGTCCGATCCTCATAAGCTAGCCAAATACAAAGTTGAGATAAAAAACATCAACTCCTTCAGGTTTCTCGAGAGAGCAATAGAAGACGAGATAGCAAGGCAGGAAAATGTATTGAAAAAAGGACAGATACCGAAACAAGAAACTCGAGGCTGGGATGAAAAACAAGGAAAAACCAGATCGCAACGATATAAAGAGTCCGCAGCGGATTATCGCTATTTTCCAGAACCTGACATTCCTCCAATGATTTTCAGTAAGCAAGAGGTAGAAAAGATTCGTAAGAGAATACCCGAAATGCCGGATATAGTGGCGGGCAAGCTCATATCCGAATATGGGATAAAGAAACAATACCTGCAGGTTCTCATGGGAGAAGCTGACCTCTTGGAGTATGCCAAAGACTCGCTCGCTGAAGCTCGAAACAGAAATCTCGATCCAGATCTGGTTGCCGGAATGATCGTCAACCGCAAAGTCGATATCAAATCCACCTCCCCCAAGGAGCTGATCTCAAGCCTCATAGAAAAAAGCAAAGCTGTCATCGGAGACGAGACCGAATTGCTGGCTTTGGCAAAACGAGCCATGCAGGAACTGCCCAAAGTCGTTGCGGATTACAAAGCCGGAAAAACCGCCTCAATCGCAGTCCTTATCGGGAAAGTCATGAAGTTTTCGGGAGGAAAAGCCGACGCCGGAAAGGTCAGGCGCCTGTTGGAAAAGGCGCTGCGCTAGAAGAAACTCTTGAAACTCCGGCTACTGACGGCAGGGGATTCTTGCTAAGATGACTTGGATATGAATGACTTCGTGCATCTGCATGTTCACACGGAATATTCTCTCCTCGACGGTCTGTGTAAAATTCCCACGCTCCTGCAGCGCGCCAAACAACACGGCATGGATACCCTGGCAATCACCGATCACGGCGCGCTCTACGGGGCGATTTCTTTTTACACGCGAGCCAAAGAACTGGGCATCAAACCCTTGATCGGCGTGGAAACATACATGGCCGCCGGTTCCCGCCTGGAAAAACAGCCACGCATGGGAGGCGACCAATACCACCTCCTGCTCTTGGCCAAGAATGAGACAGGCTACCACAACCTCTTATCATTGATCACGCTTGCGCACCTCGAAGGCTATCACTACCGCCCACGGATTGATTTTGAATCGCTGCTCCAATTCAAAGAAGGCCTGATCGTTACCAGCGCCTGCCTGCAGGGCCAAATTCCTCAACTTTTAATGTCAAACCAGGAAAAAGAGGCCAGGAACTTGGCGTTAAGATATCAGGAAAACTTCGGCGAGGACTTCTTTCTGGAAATCCAGGATCATCAGAAGATCCCTGAGGTGAAGCTCCTCCAGGATAAAGTAGTCAAACTGTCGCGCGAATTGGGAATTCCCTTGATCGCCACCAATGACGTCCATTACGTCGATGCCGACGACGCGCAAGCCCAGGATGCGCTGCTGGCCATTCAAACCAGAAAAATGATCAGCGACACGAACAGGTTATCGATGATGGATTCGCCGGATTTTTATCTTAAAACCAAGGACGAGATGGCCGATGCGTTTCGCGAATTTCCCGACGCGGTCAAGAATACCCGCACCATCGCGGACCGCTGTAATCTGGAAATTCCCATCGGTAACTGGATCCTTCCCAAATTTCCTCTTCCCGGCGAAGAAACGCCGGAATCGTTTTTGAAAAAGCAGGCCCGGGAAAATTTGCCGCTTCGCTACAAGCAGCCACCCAAAGAAATCAGTGACCGACTGAACTACGAACTTGAGGTAATTTGCAAGAAGGGATTCGCCCCCTACTTTTTGATCGTCGCGGATTTCGTCAACTGGGCCAAAGAGAACGGCATACGCGTAGGCCCGGGGAGAGGTTCGGCAGCCGGTTCGCTGGTTTCTTACGTCCTGAGGATCACTTCCATCGATCCCATCGAACACGGCCTGCCGTTTGAACGCTTTCTCAATCCCGACCGGCCTACCCCTCCCGATATTGATCTGGATTTTGCTGACGACAGGCGTGATGAAGTGATCGAGTACGTCACCAAGAAATACGGAGAAAAGAAAGTCGCGCAGATCATCACCTTCGGGACCATGGAAGCCAGGGGCAGTATCCGCGACATCGGCAGGGTCCTGGGAATGCCGTACAGCGAACCGGACCGCATTTCCAAGCTCATTCCCTTGGGCTATTCAATTGAAGAGGCACTAACCAGCGTTTTTGAACTCCAGGAATACTACAAACAGGATAAATACCAGAAGCTCTTGAACCTGGCAAAAAAGGTTGAAGGCGTCACCCGCCACGCCTCGACGCACGCCGCCGGCGTGGTGATCGCCGATCGGGATTTAAACTATTACGTTCCGCTTCAGCGGGAAAGCAAAGGCGGCAGGATCATTACCCAATATGACATGTACGCCTTGGACCTGAATATCTCAAAAAACGCCATCGGTCTTCTGAAAATGGACTTCTTGGGCTTGCGCAACTTAACCACACTCGGAGAAGCCATCCGCTTCGTCAAAGAAAGCCGGGGGATTGAGGTGGACGTTTCCGAAATTCCGCTCGATGATAAAAAAGTCTACACGATGCTCTCCAAAGGGGAGACCACCGGTGTCTTCCAACTCGAGTCTGCCGGTATGCGACGTGTCGCCAGGACCCTGCAGCCGAACCGCTTTTCCGACATCACAGCCATGGTCGCGCTCTACAGACCGGGGCCGATGGAACTGATCAACGATTTCATCAAAGGCAAGAAAAATCCCAAGGACGTGAAGTATCCGCACATTGACCTCAAGCCCATTCTTGAAGAGACTTATGGTATCGCGGTCTATCAGGAACAGTGCTTACAGATTGCAGCATTTTTATCCGGATACACGCTGGCTGAAGCCGATAGTTTAAGACTGGCGATCGGTAAGAAAAAGCGCTCGATCATGGAGAAAGAAAAGAAAAATTTTGTCAAAGGCGCCCAGGACAAAGGTTACACCAAGACGGTCGCCGAACGTGTCTGGGGATATATCGAACGCTTCGCGGGGTACGGATTTAATAAAGCGCATTCGGCAAGCTACGCGATGATTGCCTATCAAACCGCCTATATGAAGGCAAACTACCCGGTTGAATTCATGGCGGCCCTGTTAACGGCGGAATCCGCAAACACCGATAAACTCTCGATTAGCATTGAAGAATGCAAGCGCATGCGCATTGTCGTCCTGCCTCCCACCATCAACGACTCAAAAAGCGGATTCACCATTGAAGCCAAGACGGAATCTTTGGAAGGAAAAGCGATCCGATTCGGATTGTCGGCCATCAAAAACGTCGGTCAAACGGCGATTGAATCAATTATTCTATCCAGATCGGACGGGAAATTTGTTTCTCTGGGAGACTTCTGCTCCCGGGTTGACGGGCAAAAAGTCAACCGCAAAGTTCTGGAAAGCCTGATTAAAGTCGGCGCTTTGGATGAATACGGCAAACGGGCGGCCCAGCTCGTCGCCTTGGACGGCATTCGGGACAAGGCGATTACGGACCAGAGGCAGAAAAGCCTAGGCCAAACAACGCTTTTCGAGTCACAGATAGGATCCGGTTCCAAAGCGCAAGTCGAAGCGCTGCCGCAAATTGAGGAATTCCCCAAAGCCGAACGCCTGGCGATGGAACGCCAGCTTTTAGGTTTTTATTTAACTGACCACCCGATGGCCAGCGCCCTCACAAAGATGAGAGACAAAACCACACACCAGATATTTGAACTCTCCGCCGATATTCATGTCGGGAAAAAAGTTGTCCTTGCCGGAATTGTGACCAACATCCGCAAAGTCCTTACCAAGAAAAGCCAGAAAGAAATGGCGTTTGCAACACTCGAGGGAGAAACGGGCAAGATCGATATCGTCATTTTCCCGGGAACCTACGCCATGGTCCATGATAGTTTGATCGCCGACCAGGCGTTTTTGGTGAGCGGTTCTCTTGATCATCGGGACGACAATCTGACATTAATCGTGGAGAGCCTGAGGGGATCGTCGGATTTCATGGATGACAATCCGCAAGCGCTGTCTGAACCGGCCCAATATGCCATTGAAGTGCCGCGCGGCACGACCAGAGAAGTGCTGCAAAAGCTCGGAATGCTCCTCAAAACACATCAAGGTGAAAGCCGGGTCGCCCTCCTCTTGCCCAACGGCGGCGAGCACCCGAAAAAAATGACGCTTCCCTACGGAGTCGAGTTGACCAGCGAGCTTAAAGATTCTGTCGCCAAGCTCCTGCAATCATGAACGAAAACCAAGTGATCGTTTCGGGATCGATGCACCCGGAATTAGCCCGTAAATTATCAGAAAGCCTCAAAGTTCAACTGGCAAGCTGTGTCATCGGCAAATTCCCCAACGGGGAGCTGCGCGTCAGAATCCTGGATGATCTTGCAGGTAAGACGGTGATCCTGGTCCAATCGATGTCCGGAAGGCCGCAAACGGCCTTGATAGAGCTGATTCTATTGGCTGATGCCGCGAGACTCATGAAACCGAAACGGATGATCTGCGTCATCCCCTGGCTGGCGTACAGCCTGCAGGACAGGCAGTTTCAAAAAGGGGAACCGGTGTCAGCCGAAAGCATCGCCAAGTTGATCGATGGCCTGGACTTTGACCATCTTATTCTCATCGATCTTCACAGCAATCTGGTGCAGGGGTATTTCAAGACAAAGCGTACCGAGATCAAAGAGACGGATATATTCCTCCCGAATTTACAAACAGAAGCCTCGCAAAACTCGATCGCCATTGCTCCCGATTCAGGAGCCTTCAGACGGACGAATCTGTTTGCCGATGCACTGCACATCAGGCTGGTTGCCCTTGAAAAAAAACGCAACCTTGAAAGCGGAAAGATCGAGAGTTTGATGCTCAAAGGCAGTGTCATCGGCAAACAGTGTCTGATTTTTGACGATGTGATCATCACCGGCTCGACTCTGTCAAAAGCGGCCAAGCTCCTTAAGCAACGGGGGGCAGAAAGCGTTCGCGTGTTCTGCACCCATCCGATCTTTGCACCGGGAAGTCTGGGCAAGATCATGTCCGGCAACATCGATGAAATGACCGTTTCCGATACCGTACCGCTGCCGCCAAAATTAAAACTTCCCAGCCTGAAAATAGTCAGCTGTGTACCCGCTGTCGCCGACGATTTGAGATCAATAATGGCCTCGTTCGGGGATTGAGTACCGCTCCGAGATATTGACGCTTGAGGCTCGGGATGGTAGGCTACATCATGCACAGTTCTCCCCGCTTCATTTTTGTGATCGGCGGCGTATTGTCAGGCATCGGGAAGGGCATCACCACCGCCTCGATTGCCCTTCTCCTGAAGTCTTCCGGATTCAAAGTCACTGCCATCAAAATCGATCCCTATATTTCCATAGACGCGGGAACCATGCGTCCCGCCGAGCACGGGGAGGTCTTCGTTACCGACGACGGCGGGGAGATCGACCAGGATTTGGGACATTACGAACGCTTCCTCAACCAATCGCTCACCAAAGACCACAACATCACGACCGGTAAAGTCTTCGCTCAGGTGATCAAGAACGAGCGCCAGATGGTGTATAAGGGCAGAGATGCCTCGATGTTTCCCGATGTCATCAATGAGATCAAACGGATGCTTCTTGCTCCGATCAAAAACGAAGACATTGTGCTGGTTGAAATCGGCGGCACCACCGGAGATCTTGAAAACCAGCCGTTCCTGCATGCGGCCAGGGAACTGGGCAGGGAGTACCCGAGCGTCTACGTGCTGGTGTCCTATCTGCCTTTTCTCAAAAATGTCGGCGAGCTGAAAACCAAACCAACCCAGCACGCGGTGACCAATCTTCGCGAAAGCGGCATCTTTCCGGATTTCATCGTGACCAGGGGAGAAGTTCCCATTGACGAACCGCGGATCGAGACGTTAGCAGCGCGCTGTTTTATCGATAAAAACCACATCATCGACAATCCCGACGTTCCCAATATTTATGAAATTCCTCTGACACTCAACAAAGCCAAAATAGCTCAAAAGATATTGACGCTGTTTGATTTAAAACCCAAAAAGACGGACCTTGCGGAATGGACACGCTTCGTATCAGGGATGGAGGCCAAAGGAGAGGCCGTGCGCGTCGCCTTGGTCGGAAAGTACAGCAAACACGGTGGGGATTTTCATAAAGATGTCTATATCTCGGTTATCGAAGCCTTGACCCATGCCTCGTCATTCTTAAAACAGCCCCTCAAGATCATACCCATCGATTCGACGGAAGTTGAAAAGCACGGAACTATAATCATATCTCAAGCAAACCCGCAGGCCATCGTCGTGCCTCAGGGATGGGGCAGTAGGGGAGTGGAGGGAAAAATCGCGGCTGCCGGCTACGCCAGAGAAAAGAATCTTCCCTATTTGGGATTATGCTTCGGCATGCAGTTGGCAACTATCGAATTTTGCCGAAGCGTTGTAGGCCTCAAAAATGCCAATTCCCATGAGATTGACCCGAAGACGAAAGATCCGGTCATCCACATCATGCCGGAACAAAAGGAATATCTTGCCAAGCATCAGTACGGCGGCACAATTCGCCTGGGTGCTTGGCCATGCAAAGTGAAGCCGGGCTCACTCCTTCATGAGCTCTATACGACGTTCGGAAATGGGGAGAACATAATGCGCAAGAATCTGTTGAGCGAACGGCACAGGCATCGCTACGAGGTCAATAACTCGTATGTCAAAAGGATGGAGGAGAAGGGAATGATCATTTCCGGCATGAGCCCGGACAAAACATTGGTCGAGGCGATGGAACTACCGTCCGATCAGCATCCGTTTTTCCTGGGAACCCAGTTCCATCCGGAGTATAAATCACGTCCGCTCTCCCCTCACCCGATATTTTTGGGACTCCTGTCTAAAGCCAAAGAATTGCTTTAAGGCTTGAGGAGAGCGGTGTTATCTGGTAGAATGCGTTTCTTGTTGATATAAAAGTTTGAGTTTTTATGGCAAACAGCGGAAACATTTTAAACCAGGATGTTCACGTCGGCGATACAGTACGCGTCTCTCAACGCGTTCAGGAGGAAGGCAAAGAACGAACTCAGCTGTTTGAAGGCATCCTCATCGCCATCAAAGGCAGCGGCAGCGGAAAATCCTTCCGGGTGCGCAAGTTGAGTTCCGGAGGAATCGGCGTTGAGAAAATTTGGCCGGTCATCTCCCCGAACCTTACTAAGCTGGTTGTCGTCAAGCGTGGTTCCGTTGCCAGAGGCAAGCTGTATTATCTGCGCGATAGAATCGGAAAACTGGCAACCAGAATCAAACAATCGGACAAGGACAAAAAGCAAAGTGCGCAAAAAGCAGCTGGGAAAACTGGGTGAAGACCTTGCCCTTGCCTATCTTCTGCGCCGGGGTTATTCGTTGATTGACCGCAACTTCTCCTGCTCGTTCGGCGAAATCGATCTCATCATGAAAGACGGGAAAACGCTGGTCTTCGTCGAAGTCAAAACCAGGTGGAGCGGAAGCTACGGATCCGCCGTGGAAGCCGTGACCCGGCGCAAATTGCGCTCTATCATTAAAACTTCTCAAGTTTTTAAAAAGATCTTGAAAAACCTGCCCAAACTGGAGCGCGTCGACGTGGTCGCCGTTGACGCGCACATCCCGCAGAAGATGTCGGTCAAAGCTCACCTGGTCAACGTAACGGGATGATCGCAATCCGGTTGACAGGCAGTAGCGGCTCTAGTTGAATGAATTGGATATGGAACAGGCTCCATCGAATGATCTGAACAAGCTCTGCCGGCTGGTGAGATATTGGATTCTCGAATCGACCACCGAAGCCGGTTCGGGGCATCCGTCTTCCTCCCTTTCCGCCGTTGAACTCATGGTCGCGCTTTTTTTCGGCGGGATTTTACACGCTGATTTGAATGATCCCAAAAACCCCGCAAACGACAGGATTATATTTTCCAAAGGCCACGCCTCCCCGCTTCTCTACGCGCTCTACGCGGCGGCTGGGTTCATCGACGCCTATGCATTAAAGACTCTGCGGCAGTTCTCGAGCCCCCTGGAAGGCCATCCGACATCCCGTTTCTCCCAGATAGAAGCCGCGACCGGTTCGCTGGGACAGGGACTCTCCATCGGGCTCGGCATGGCCCTAAACGCCAAATATCTGGAAAAACTCAACTACAGGACCTATGTGCTCATGGGCGACGGCGAGCTCGCGGAAGGATCGGTTTGGGAGGCGGTTGGTTTGGCTTCCCATTACAAACTCGGGAACCTCACGGCCGTGGTTGACGTTAACCGAATGGGGCAAAGCGGAGAAACCATGCTCGGAAACAACATCGAAGCTTATGAAAGACGGTTTTCCGCTTTCGGCTGGAAAACGGCCGTGGTCAATGGGCACGATCTTTCCGAAATTATTGAGGCGTACAAGTTTGCCCGGGACCAAAGCCTGCCGACGGCAATCATCGCCAAGACGGTCAAGGGCAAAGGCGTACCGATAATGGAAGATCAATACGGATGGCACGGAAAGGTCCTGAGCAAGCAACAGTTCCGGGAAATCTCCACTGAATTTAAGGACCTTAACCTCTCTCTTCGCGGGAAAATGTTAATGCCGGAAATGAAAAAGGAATCAAACGTGCAGAAAAGTACGGGGGAAAAAGCATCCACATTCTCGTATAAGAAAGGCAATCAAGTTTCAACACGGGAAGCCTTCGGTTCCGCGTTGGTTCGACTTGCTGACGAGCATCCTAATCTCATTGTCCTTGATGCCGACGTAAAAAACTCGACCTTCACCGAGGATTTTGCGAAACGATTTCCCGAGCGCTTCTTTGAGATGTACATTGCCGAGCAAAACATGGTTTCAGCGGCTGTCGGTTTGAGTCTGAGGGAAAAAATTGTTTTCGTTTCAACCTTCGCCGCCTTCCTGACCAGGGCCTTTGACCAGATTCGCATGGCGCAGTATTCGCAGGTCAACTTGACGTTCGTCGGATCGCATACCGGCGTTTCCATCGGCGCCGACGGCCCGTCGCAAATGGGGCTTGAGGATATCGCCATGTTCCGGACAATCCACGGTTCCGTCGTCTTGTACCCGAGCGACGCGGTCTCCTGCGAAAAGTTGGTTGAGGAGGCAGTCAAAACCAAAGGCATTGTGTACCTGCGCACCACACGCTCCGCAACGCCGGTCATTTATCAAAATCAGGAATCCTTTCCCGTGGAAGGCAGTAAAACGCTTATAGCCGGTAACAGCGATCAATTGACCATCATCTCAGCCGGCATCACCCTGCACGAAGCCCTCAAAGCCCATGAACTGCTCAAAGCTCAAGATATTTCCACAAGGATCATCGATCTCTATTCGATAAAGCCTTTAGATACCCAGACACTGGTAAAAGCATCGCAGGAGACGAAAGCCCTTTTGGTCGTTGAAGACCACCATCCTGAAGGCGGGATAGCTGAAGCCGTCAGAAGCGCGCTGCATGCGAAAGCTGTACCCGTCTATTCGCTCTCTGTACGCAGAAAAGAGATGAGCGGAAAGAAGGAAGAGCTTCTGGACTATGAAGATATTTCCGCCGAGGATATTGTGAGAAAAGTCAAACTTATTTTGCAGCCTTAAAAAAAATAGTCAATGAAAATCTTTGCCAGCAAAGAAGTTCGAAAGAAAGAAATAAAAATCGTCCTGAAATTCTTTCCTGTTTTTTATCTTCTTGGCGTGGCCGTCTGGGTCGCTTACTTGGTTCTTACCTACTCCGGTGGAGAATGCTCGGGCTTCAACTGCGCCGGAACCAAGGCCATGCTGTCTGAAGTACTAAAAAATCCCCAGTTTTGGCTAATTGACGTGCCGTTCTGGCCTGTGCTGATCGCGCTGGAAGCGCTCACCAGAAATTGGGATGCTGCAACTCCATTCCTGGTCCAATAGGAAGTGATAGGATGGCTTCGATGAGCATCCGAAAAACGACGGTTGTGGGATTCGTAATCTTTCTCGCGATCCTTTTTCCCTTTGCAATGTCGCTGCGCGATATTATCTCAGCAAGCATCCCGTTCTGGTTTGATCCGGCCCGCGATCTTTTACTGGCACTCAGTAATTTAGACAAATTGACGCTTATCGGTCAGCCGACAGGCATCCAAGGGGTTTTCTACGGTCCGTATTGGATCTGGGCTTTAAGCCTCTCGCTTTTTATTTCAAAAGATCCCCGAATAGTCGTTTTTCTTGTCCAGGCCTTGCCGTATTTCACCCTTTTCCCTTGGCTCCTGTGGAAACTCTGCGCACCTCTTGGAAAACACGTCTTCGTCCTGCTGTGGCTCTTGTTTATCTTTTCGTACAGAACCTACACAACCTACCTCTGGAATCCGCATTTGGCGCCGCTCCTTCTGCTTGCACTGCTTTACCTTGTATCTAAAGTTCATCACCAAAAGAAGACAAGAGTATTGAGTTTCTTGAGCATAGGTTTTTTGATCGGTCTTATTGTAAATCTCAATATGGCATTCGGGGTTGCCGTCATGCTCTCTGTACTGCTCTTTGAATTGTTTTTCAAAGGGAACAAAAAAGTCATATTCATGCAGAAAGTAAAAACTGCAGGAAAGATTGCTCTGGGTGTGGTGATCTCCTTTATCCCCGCGCTCGTCTTTGAATTGCGCCACCAATTCCTGCAAACCAGGTCGATTCTCGCGGCATTTGCCGCGTTGAGCGGCAAAACTTTGCAGGGAGAAGTGATGGGATTTTCAATCCCGGAAAAAATAGGGTATTTCTTTACCTCGATAACCAGGATTTTACAATTCAAAGAGAGATTTACGATCTCCGTTTATCTGTTTTTATTAGCCGTATTGGTTTATTTATTCGTGCAGAAGAGATTGAGAGTCGGGAAAAACGAAAAACTTTTATTCTCACTTGTGATCACGATCATGGCTTCGGTTCTCGGGGTGTTTGTGGCCGCCAAAAATCCGGTTTGGCATTACCACTACATCGGCGTTGAAGTTCTTTTTCTCATCCTCCTTGGGTTTATCGCAAGCCGCTCAAGAATGGTAAAAATATTTCTTTCAATTTGGGTGGCTGTACTGCTGATGACAAACGTCAGGGGATTTATCCGAGCCTTCGGCGATAATCCTTTAGAGATTCCGGCGTCGCTGGCATCCAGGAAATCCATCGTGCAATCGATATACAACGATGCTGATGGAAGGCAATTTGCCTATCATGCCTACGATCCCGCCATCTACACCTATGATTACGATTACGTCTTTAAGTGGCTTGCCGAGTCTGAAGAACTTGCAGAGCCCACTAAGGCAAGCGGCCAAACCGGTCATGTTTACCTCATCATTCCTCAAGCTCCTTTGGAAATTCAAATGGACTTTATAAATTACAAAACCTCAAATGAGATATACTTTACGCTGAAATCATGGAAAGCAGCCGATAAAACAATGGTATTGAGAAGAGAGCTTCGTTAAAAGAATATATCAACTGCGTTACGGACAATATTTGTTTTTGCGAAATCCCGCTAGCTCTGCTTCTTTCTCGGAACAAAACCATTGGTCGCCCAGGTAAAGCTGAAGATCAGTGAGTTCATAATCCCGGCAATTCGGAGTATGGTAAACCTTTTCGGACCTCACATTGCCTTTGATATTGCATGATAGATTTTTTGGATTTTCCTTCTGCGTACACTTCGTGCTGTAAATCCCAATTTTATTCTTTTGGGCAAGATCATAGACATTTTTGAGATCTGCAGTTAATTTCCCATAACGGTTGTGAAAGAAGGCATATCCCTGAGAGATCATAAGCTCATTCACATAGCCGTCCTGCGTATAGACTTGGCTGTCAAGACGGTCGTAGCGATCCCGATAGAGAACCTTCAGGTATACGGGTTTATTGAGGATGAGCTTTTTCAAACCTTCCGTAGCTTCCTCGCCACCGCATAAGCCGACTTCCGGGGCTTCGGTTGATGCCAGGCGGATGATCTGATGTTCGGTAGTCTCAAAGGTATCTCCGTCGATTACACGCAGAACGGTGTATGCAGGTACCGGTACTGGAGCTCCTCTGCCGTTGGTGAACCACATGATTCCGATGGTAATTCCGGCAATTGCCGTGCTGATGAGGGCTTTTTTCAGCTTGGATGCTGATTTCTTTTTCTTACTCACAAGTCAATCGTATCAAAGTTTGGAAAGTATCATACGTCCATGATAAAATATATCCTGTGAAAGAAAGAGTTACGGGCCCGTAGCTCAGAGGTAGAGCGACAGCCTTTTAAGCTGTGCGTCGGAGGTTCGATTCCTCCCGGGCTCACCCTGGCCCCATCGTCTAACGGCTCAGGACATCAGGTTTTCATCCTGAAAATTCGGGTTCGATTCCCGGTGGGGTCACATTTGAAGTTTTTTGGTCCTATAACGCTTGAAATTGCATGGAATACCAGAGGTAACTTAGGAGTTCGATAAGAGTTCCCATCGAAAATGATACCTTCGGGGAAAACTGCGTTTAGGATTAGCTTCTTCTTTGCCAAACTACCCTTTTTGTATCTGGAATCTATAGTGGTTAGAAATTGTTTAGCAGAGTTCGATAAGGAATTTACGCTTAACTCAGTTTCTGATTCTTGTGACAACAACAAATTCAGTTCTTGAAACTCATGCTGCATTCTTTGATTTGTATGCTCGAACGCCTCCTTGGTGATGTCCTCATCCAGATAAGCCTCCAGAAGCCTTTTTTGGCGTATCTCAAGCTGTTGCAGCCTATTCTTTGCCGACCTCAGCTGGGATTCATGCCTCTGGATATCATCTTGTAGCTTCTCAAGCACTTGAGCTAAAAACAGCGTCGTCGCTTCTTCACTCGGTGTAATCTCTTTTAAGTAGTTTTGAAACCCTTCGTGTGTCGTTGCCAACTGAAATGACTTTGTTTCATGGATCCCGCAGGTGTGACGAAGCAAGTAGTAATCGAAATACTTGGACTGACCCCTGGACTTGCAAGCGGTGAATTTGCAGCCGCATTCTGCGAACAGATTCCCTCTAAGAGGAAATTCGGGATTGTCATTCAAGCGAATCCTGCCTCTGGATTTGGATTTACCTGTGAGGATATCTTGGACCTTCTTCCACAGCTTCATTGAGATCAAAGGCTCATGCTTTCCTGAATAATCAAAACCATCGAAAGGATTGTGAAGCAGACCGCAATAGTATTTGTTTGTGAGAATTTTATAGACTGTTTGTTTGCTGAATGAATACCGCTTGCCGTTCCTATCGATCACAACCTTTTGGTTCATGAGCCGCGCAATGTGCAAGAAAGTGTAGATTCCCCTGGAGTAGAGCTCAAATATGTCTTTGATATGCGGAGATAGAGACGCATCTTTTACCGCTGGAAGCAATGGTTCTCCAGGTTTTCTGATCGAGCAGTACCCCCATGTCAAACGCCAAGGCCAGAGCCCCTGACGTATTCTTTCGCTCATGCCGCTCACCGTATTTTCTCGCCGAATATCATTGTCGAGTTGATAAAAAGCAGCCAGCGAATTTTCTGTGAAACGCCCGATTGGCGTGGTGTCGATAGTTTCTGATGCTGAGCTCAATACGATCCCGTACTTTTCCAGCTCGTTCTTGATTTGGTAGTGTTGCTTCACGGAACGAGCGAAGCGCGAGAGCTTATAAACAACCAACACATCAAAATTATTGCGGTTCTTTTTTGAATACGAAACTAACTCATTCACGCGTTGTTGGTTGGTATACTTTGCCGATACCGCTTCCAGACGAATCACATCGACAATCTTCAAGTTTTGACGCTTGCAAAAGTCTTTACAGAACTGATCTTGAACTTCCAAAGACGTGTTGCCGATCTGCTTTTCGTCGGATATGCGGAGGTAGAGGACTGCTCGTTTACTGTTTAGGTCCATAATCTTTAACGGCCTGAGCGTGGATCCCAGACGAATCACTTCGCTGGTCGCTCAGGCCATCAAAAAAGTGGTTCGTGTTCTGGGATCCAATAACATTTTGCGCATGTTTCTTGTTCAAATGCAACTTTCGTTTGCATTCATCAACGAATACCTCAGCTAGTTTCCCAGTACACTCGATCAAATCTTGTATTTGCTGGTCTGTTAAATCCGTTTTTCCGAGAATGTTTCTCGCTTGCTGAATCGTCATCATTAAACCTAAGCTAAGAATCTCAAAAAATACCCCTAATTAGATAAAATCAAACGAAAAGAACCCCGACGAAAACACCCAGGACAATTCCCCACGCAAAATGTAGAATTGAATCGGCAGCGCACATTTCTCTCGGCACGAACAATCGGGATGAAATTCGCGTTGCCGCTTTTCTGATTTCAAACATTGGATCTTCACCTCCGATCAGTTCTTCGATTGTTTACTCTCTGTCGGCGGGGCTGTCAGGACCAGAATCTTCCCCGCTAAGATCAGGTTGTCGATTGCGTTATAGAACGTTGTTTCAAAGGACTGGTTCATTGCGGCAGCGACGGCAAGCTGAAAAACCTCTTTGTACGATTCGACATAAAAAGCCTGGGTTTGCTTCCAGAAAAACCCCTGTTGATCGGTCAATCTTTTACCGCACGTTTCGCACACCTTCATCGGAATATCCGAAAACTGTGTTGAGTGAACTCCTGGCATGATAAAACCGCAAAAGTGATATTCTTTTTTCAACACCTCATTGCACGACGCACAGCGTTTTGGGTCCGTATAAACTGGATTTCGCCCGAACATCCGCTGAAAAACAGACTCCATCGTTTCTCGGATAAACACGCTGTACCACTTTTCGTTCTGCGCTCGAATCTCATTAAGCTTCTTTGTCGCTTCTTCAACGAGCTTGGTTTTGGATTCGGTGTTATCTTGTTTCTTCTTCACTTTTCACCCCTCTTTCCGCTTTCACCTCTTGTTGATTAAATGCGTTTTTTAAAATGGTAATCAATTCTCTATAGAGCTTTTTAAATTCAGGTTTTGTTGATCTGATATATAGCCTTGTGTATGCCATGATCTCGTTCTCAAGCATTTCCCGACTAGGATTGATTGTTCTAAATGGTGACGGATATTCCTCATCCAGTTTTTCCCAAAATGCTTCGCTAATTGATATATTCCTTGCTTCTGATTCTCTTGTTACCTTTTGAAAGAAATCATGCATCTATTACCTCCACAAACTCTGTCGTATCTGGTTTGAATATCATTCGAGTTTCGATGCCCGCCATGCCGTTTCGGTTCTTCAGCAGATACAACTTTGTTTGAGTTTGACTTGTATTTTTGTCGTAATACCCAGGACGCAAAAGACCGAGAACAACATCCGCATCTTGCTCAATGGCTCCCGATTCTCTGAGGTCTGCTAACAATGGCCTTTTATCTTCACGAAGTTCAACCCGCCTGTTTAACTGGCAACCGACAATAATCGGGATATCAAGGGATCTAGCTATGCGCTTGATCCTGCCGCTGATGTATGCGATCCGTTGATTCTCGTTTATCGTTTTTTCAATTTTATCGGATAGCAGCTGGAGGTAGTCGATGACAATGAACCGCAGTTTGTTCTGTGCTTTGAGTCGATTTGCTGCGCTGAATATTTTTGCTGTATCATCTGCATGATTACTCAACATGAAGTCTTTCTCGTATAGTTTTGCCGTTGCTTCAAGTACCCGAGATCGATATTTCTCGAAGTGCAAATACCTACTTTGAAGGCCTGTTTTCGCTGAGAGCATCCGTTTCAGAACCTCATCAATCGTCATTTCCAAAGTAACGAATAAGCCATTCTGCCCAGCATCTAAGAAGTGAGAGAATAAGGAGATCATCAAGGCTGTTTTGCCCATGCTTGGCCGTCCTGCGACAACGTATACTTGGCCGTTTTGAAATCCGCCTATCGCTTTGTTGAGAGAAGGGAACTGTGACTGTATGCCAGTCTTGAAGGTATCTAACCGTTCTGCAAAACCTGAGAGAGCTACTTTTCCCGTAATGATCTCATTTGCACTTGCCACTTCTATCGAGAGAATCTTTGACAGCGCCCAATCGTAGGCGTTTGTTTTTTTCGATCTGCTCTCAAGCTCTTTTGCAAACTGGATGAGTTCGCGTTGTACCTTATGAGATGTGAGAGTATCGATCTTTTTTTCTGGATCATACGCTGGACTTACCTTCGTAATTTCCTCAAGTTCAAGGAGTAAATGACGATCTTCTTTGCCTTCATCCGCCAGTCGGAGAGCATCAACCTGTCCCTCAGCCTCCATAATTCGCTTGATCGCCGCCCAGATGTTCTGCCTTTCAGAGGTTGAGAAGTGTTTGGGAGAAAGACTCTCGTAATCATGGAAAGCTAACGAATCAGAAAGAATCCTATTAAGAACACGTCTTTCGTTAATTGGTGAGCTTGGGTTGTTCATTGGGAGTCCTCCTCGATTTTCAAATCTTCAATCGATACATATTCTTTCTTTTCATTCTTATCATTCTTGTTTGTGTTCCGTCTGTTGTCCGTCTGTTGTCCGTCTGTTGACTTGTCTGTTGTATTGTCGGATTGATATTTTTCATAGTTCACCAGAGTAATTATGGTTGTAATCTGTTGTTTCGTCTGTTGTTTTATTTTCGAATCATTTTCCAACCATTTTATAAAACGACTGACTTTACCTCTGGACCAACCCCAACGTTTTGACATTGTTAATTGACTCCACCCGATTTGCCCGCGTTCTAGCTTGACTTCAATTCCTCGAACCCAAAACGATCCCTTCTTATGGTTTGCCCCAATAATCAGATCAACCCAGGCCTGTGCTTTAGTAAATCTGTCAGACTTCCAAAGATCACTTTCAGCTAAACTTCGATATAATTTGATCCAACCTGTATGTTTGTCTGCAGTTTCTCTCATGAATGTATTGCTTTTCTTGCTAGCCATAGTTTTCTCCACCTCTTTTAGCCAAGCTCTTGAGCATCTTCACGTTGTCTGAAACATCTTTTGCAGATACCAACAACTTTCCGTTGATGTAATCGGAATACAACTTGCTGCAAACATCGAATGGCGAAAGATGAAACTCAAATCGATAGGGGTTTACTTGCTCATATCCGACAAGCTCGACCTTTCGAGTGGTTAGGGCGGCAGCGCTAAAACTGATATCGAGGGATTTGTAAGGAGTTTGATTATTGGATTTTTGCATTTTCGTTTATTGATTCTTGAGTAAATTCAGAAGTTCAAGCTACATGGTGATTAGCTACCTCCCTGATCGTTTCTACTCCTGAACCTTACCCAGGAGTCGGGGGACGCCTGGGGAAGATCCACGAGCTTCTGTAATCTGGAACTTTCTAATATTTCCTGTACAGAATGCCATCCGTTTACTTTCCTAACTTGTGACTTTTCTTCTTTTTTTTTCATAAAAAAACACCAAATTCCTTTCTTGGTGTTCTCCTTTAACCTCCATGGCCCCGTTTGACTTTCGACTCCGCAGGTATATAATGGCATCTAGATCCATCGTTGTCAAGCTGTAGTTCTATTACGACACCATTGTGTAGAAGGGAGGTATGATATGAAGATGATAAAAACCCACCAAAAACACAGCACACGCTGGTATGCAGTTGTTCCACATCTCAATCAATGGCAAAGATTCTTTTTTGAGAAGGGACTTCCCGAGCAAATGAAAGTTGAAGAAGTAGCGGCTCTGTTTATGGTCCATCCCGAAACGGTTCGTCGATGGGATACTGATGGTTTATTGATTTCTAAACGGACAGGGCCCCAACGTCCTAATCCAAAAAAGTCTGGTAAGAGCGATGGTAAGAATCGAGATCGGAGGTATTCAAGAGATAGCGTTTTAAAAGTTTTTGAGAAAGGTTTGTTTCAGAAGAAATGAAGCGTTGTTCCACTCGTTGACTAACCCCTCCCATCAACACCACTATCGTCCACTATCGTCAAGCATCACCCCTTATAATTCGCGTGATAACCCATAGCAGATGGGTTTTGAAAATACATCGCGTACTTCTGAGAGGGTTTATCCAATTTTGAGAATTTCTTCTGGGGGTGTATGGGTACCCCCTGTGCGGGTAAAAATACCGTCCATCCGTTTATAAGGAAGCGGGCTTGCTGGCTGCCTTCTTGAGTAAACACTACAAATTCTAGAGGTAACTAGAGGTATAAAGATGGCTTGGGGGGAGGCAGAAGCCGTTTGAGGGGGATTAGAGAGCCTGGTTACTTGAGATATTAGCTACCCAGCGTTTATTTCTTCTGCTCTCCGAATATCTTATAAAGCAAGAAAGTCGGCAGGCTGGGTAAAAGAATCACGAACAATACAGAAAGCATTTCATCGCGGCGGTTCACACTTTCTGTAGAAGCCATGCGGGAAATGAAGAACATGACGATGATGAACATGCTCCACAGGAAATAGACAAACAGAACTGCTTTTTGTTTCTTGTTCATTTCTTGTACTCCAGGCTTTTCAGATAGGCTTCGAGATCTTCTTCACGGACCCGCCACACTTTGCGGCTCCATTTTACCGCTTTCAGCTCTCCGCTGCGCAGCTTTCGGTACACGGTGCGGATCTCCACGTGCATCGCCTTTGCGATCTCTTTTGGTGTGTAATACTTCATTTTTAATCTCCTCTGGTATTTATTGTCCGCTATGTATAGTTAGTGGACTTGGAAGCTAGAAAGACACGAAACGTTCCGCTCCCTTTTTAATCCTGTCCAAACTGTGAATATAGATCATCGTTGTGTTGATGTTGGTGTGCCGCAGCATGTCTTTGACGCTCACCACATCGGCTCCGTTTCCTAGAGCGATGGTAGCGCATGTATGTCTCAGCGAGTGTGCTGATAGCTTCTCCGATACCAGTCCTGCTTTTCGCAGCTGGTTTTTGACAAGCCTTCTGATGCTTCTCGTGGTCAATCGCTTTTCTTTTGCTCGGTTACTGTGGCTTACGAACAACGGCTGGTCAGCTTTTGGATGCTTGCGGTCTTTCAAGTAATCCATGATCGGGTCGTAGGATTCGGGAGTGAGCAGAACAAAATCATCCTTCTCATCCCTGCCTTTTCCCCAAACCCGCAGGACGTTTTCACCAGATTCGGTCCCGATGTCTCCAACGTCAGCGCGGACGGCCTCAATCGTGCGGATGCCAGTCCGAACCAGCAGGTTGATGACAGCGAAATCCCTCAGCGAGGTGATCCCGTTTTCTTGTATGGTCCGCAGAAGCCGTTTCACTTGTGTTTTTGTGAGCGTATCTTTCAGGAAACCCCTGGGCCGCTTCATGCCCTTAATATCCTTCGCAACGTTGGGGTATGCCTTGATGCCTTCCAGGTAGGCGAAGAACCGACGGACCGCAACTAGATAGGCCGATACGGTCAGCGCAGCCAATCCTTCGGCTTGCAGGCTGGCTTTATAGTTGAGAATGTCCTCGCGCTGGGGAGAAGTGATCTTGTTTTTGACGATCCATTGCTCGAACCGTTCCAGCGCTTGCCTGTATCCGCTTTTGGTTTTTTGGGAAGTGTCCAAGCTGTGAATGAAATCGTCAACAAAGGTTCGCAGAGGGAGCTTTTGGAGTGCTGTTTCTTGTTTGACAGGGAGTTTCATGTGCATATAAATACACTATAGCACACTATATGCTATCTGTCAACACAATGGTGTAGCCTGCTATGAAGCTTCTTGCTGGTTGTTCGGAAGAACCTCGCCTTCCAAAATCCCGCCGAAGAACTGTTTGAGATCCGATGCTTTCGCTTCTATTTCCTTCATGGGCGTGCTGTTGATGTCAATGCGCAGGTAATTCCAGACGTTAGAGGTTCGGTCTTGGCCTTTTTCCTGGGCCCGAATCTGCAAATCAAGCAGCTCTTGTATCGTTTTGTTTAAGAGTTCGGGAGAAATGTCTTTACCTGGAAGCTGTGAAGCACCCTGGTGAATGATGTCTTTTTTAATCCCAACCAGCTCATTCGTGTCAAGATTTGCCCGCTTCAGGGCTTTTTGAAGCTGCCTCTGCACATCGGGGTGTTTGATGAGCCGATTCCCGTAAGATCGCGCGGAAGTCCTTTTCTTCATATTCGGGTAGCTTTGTAAAATAGATTCCGTCAAATTCCCCGTGGCCAGATACGCTTTGACAAACTTGGCAACCTTTACTTCAGGAATCCTGCCCATCTTTCGTAACGGTTTTGGACCGCTGAGAGATAACCCATTGCTCACGGTCTGATCCGCTGCTTTCAGCTTTCTTGGTCTTTGATCTTCCTGTGTTGCTTCTTTCATGGGTAAATCTTCCATGTAGTCCTTGAGTTGTTGCATAGGGTATACCCTCTTTTTGCCCTCAGAAGCCGTTTAACAGCCTCTACAGCACCTCTGGCATGTACATTTCACCGCTCTAGGAACTCGCTCCTCTCCGCACCGATCCGATTGCCGCCCCTTGTGCTTGCCGATTCTTCTTCCCCTAAGCCCCGAATCCAGTCAAACAGCCGAGGTGCAGTAACGCTTGCCAATGGTACCTGGTTGGCTCTGAACAACTGCTCCATAACATTGACTGGCTTTCCCGAAGTGAGTGCTGCAAGCACATCCACAGGCGGTTTGTAACCACCGAGAAGGTAAGAAGTGGTGTAGTACGGGTTCTTGATGGGATTGACCAGCTCGAACGGCGTTCCTGGTCCGTACCGATAGCCGAGCGAATACCATTCCGCGAGATCTTTCGGCTGTTCCCTGCCTGTTACCACGTTGCGCAACAAGCCCATCGGGATCCCCGTCATCGGTGCGATCAGAGCGAGATAGGCAATCTGTCGGTGTGTTGGCGCGTCTTTCAGAAGCCGCATCTGTTCGAGCAAATACTGGTGAAAGATCCAGGCAACTTGGCCTTTCGGAGTGCTGGCAAACTTCGGGCGTTCCCCGACCATTGGCGTGAACTGCATTTGCCGCACGCCTTCGATGACCCCGATTGCGTATTCTTCAGGCGGTAGTTCCCCTTTCTTCAACGCTTCTTTGAGCACAGCGTCATCGATGAACATTCCCAGCTTTTGCAGACGTGTTCGGGCAGCCGCATTCTGCGGATCGTTTTTGAGAACATTCCAGTNCCGTCCTATTATTCCGTCGCTAGCCGCCGCTGCCCGAGCCACATTCCGTTTTTCGCTTCCTTCAAAGCCGATTGCTTTCATCCACTTGCCAGCAAAAGATTGGGCTTGAACCTTATCACCGACACGCATTCCAGAAAGGTTTTCAAGGCCCAGCTCTTTGACGATCTTACCGCCGTCTTTCGTCATCACATCTTTGAGGCCTCTTGTGCCTTCCATGAGCCAAGCGTTGACATGGCCCTGGGTCTCATTCGCCATTGTGGTCAGCGGGTTTAACTTGGAAACGATCATCGAATCGCGCAGATAGCGGTTCACGCCAGCGATTTCATCAAAGGTGTAGGTTTTGCCAGCCACACGGTCAAAATAATCCTGAGCTAAGTTGCGATATTTCTCCTGCTGGGGGACTGTCGTTCCTTCCTCTGCGGCTCGGTTGATCAAGCTCCTGGCCGTCTGTTCTTCTTTCCCAAACTCTTGGATGATCCCGTAGCGCCTGGCTGCTTGCTTTTGGTATTCGGTGATCGCGTTGAAATCCCGATACTCACCAGGAATATCATCAAGCACCCGTTCATATTCAAAGAAAGACTTCCGTTTTCCCCCAGCCAGCATTTGTCGGACATCCAACGGATCCATCGCCAGCTTTTCTGCAAGATCATTGACGAGCTTGTTCAAGTCTGTCGGGAGTTCGCCTTTTTTAAGCAACTGCTGGATCCCGAATTGATTGAACCTCCTCGGGGCGTAGCTGGGTATCTTTTCAACCTTCGTTAAGTCTCCCCATTTGTCAAACATTTCTTGGTAGACAGGAACCGCCTTTGCCACTTTCTCATTAAACGGCTGGGCTTTGCCTTCCAAGGAATAGATCAGACTTTTTTTCTCATCTAAGGTAAATTTGTCATAGCCGGTGGCTTTATTCAGCTTGGTGAATTCCCCGCGCGCTATCATCTGCCTTGCCTGGGCTCTCCTGCCCCTGGTCACCAGCTCCGCACCGCTTGGCCCGATGCTTTTTACTTGCTCGCTCTCTTTGAAGATAGGGATTTCCCGTTTGATGCGGCCTCGTGTTTCTTCACCAACAAACCTGTCCATTATTCGGCTAAAAAGGTTTTTCCCTGCCGCTGGTTCTGAAAGGGTTGGCTTTGTTTCTTCCCTGAGAAACGCTGGGGTTTCAATCTCTTTCGGCTTGCCAATTTCCGTTGCAGCTTGCGGGATCCCCACTTTCGGTTTTACCTGAGATCTCAAACCCAAGTTCGCGAGAATGGCTGAACCGCTGGGAACGAGCGTTGAGACAAGCGGCCCTGCACCCATTGCTTGTAACTCACGTTTTTGCAGATCAAGGCTTTTAATCGGTCCGATCCGCTCTGGGATCACCCCTGGCTTTCCGAGCATCTCGAAGCCTGTTTTCGGGGCTTGCAAGAGTGTACCGCCAACCCCTTGAGCGATAAATTCAGGGATCCCAGCAAGCCATTTCAAACCACCGAGTGTCCCAGCTTTCGCAACTTGAGCGCTGCCTAAAATCCTGTCCTTTAAGCTGCTGAGATTTCTGATTTCTTCTTGTTTCTTCTTTTCCTCCAAGGCTTCGGCTAAACCAGGAAAGAGCCCAAGGAGTAGGCTTTTTACTATTCCTGGGTCTTGCTCGGAAAATGCCGCTGGTCTTTGATACATGTTCGGTGAAGGAATCGTTGAAGTAATTCCTGACGTTGGTGAAGGGGTCGGTGAAGGCTGTGGAATCAGCGAATATTCTGGTTTACGTTTTCCTTGTTCATCGAAGATTCTGCCCATATCATGTTAGTTTAGAGAATACCCCAGAGATTTTTCCAGGTTTTCGGTTCTTCTTGCGTTGGCTGTGCAGGCGTCCTACTCTCTGCTGGAGGGATGATGTTATATCTGCTGTAGAGGTCCCATTCCGATTCTTTCGCTGGTCCATAGGGTGATAGCACGTTATATTGCTGTAGGATTTCCGAAGTTGTCAGATCATCCGAATAGGCTTGCATAACTTGCTGTAATGTTGCACCTACCCGAATGTCAGAACGCAGATCGTCAACAGTTTGCGATTTCTTCTCCGATTCGGTTTGCTTCGTACCTCCTGTGAGTTTTTTCAACTGCGCTTCAAGGTCAAACTGCCGTGCTGATTCGGAAAGCTGTTCCCGATCAACAGCTATTCCTTCAAGTCCGAGGAGCTTATTCAAGGCATTGGTCGCTTCAAACTGCGCTGCCTGCTGAGCAAGAGACCGCTGTTCAAGCTCAATGTTCGCAATCCCAAGACCCTTTTGCAGACCAAAAGATTGCTGGGTCTGCCGCATCTGTTCTTCTGTCACAAATTGATTCAAGAGGTCATTTACAAACTGACCGAGAATTTCTGCGGCTGATAGCTGACGTTGACCCTGTGCTGTATACGCACGAGTACCAGCCCCGATGAGGTCTGCCATCGTTCCAGTTTGCGACTGGATGAGATCATTCAAGCTAATCATGGGGACCATCGAAGCCGCTCTAGTACCTGCTAAGATCGATTGCTGTTGATTCGGTGAAAGGATTGGTCCGCCACCTTGCACCATGCTGGCAAGGTCTACACGCTTTTGTGGAACCGCAGTTAAGAAGTTTTGAGCAGCTCCCTCAAACTGACCGTGGAGCGGGGATTCCTGAAACCGTTCGGCTACCGCAGATCTCAGCGCATCGGGGAGTTCCGTCGCGTTAGCCGCTGTTTGTGCAGCTGTTTGGGAGGCTGTATACGCTGCTGTTTTCGCTTGCTGGTATTCAGGCCGAGCAAACGGGCTTTGTAACGCTTGGTTTTCTCCTACTGGATCTACACTTGGCATGAGATTTTCCCTCCTTTTTCAGATCTGACTATAAAAAAAAGACGCTTTCCTCAGCTCATCGCTGAGTATGGCGTCCCCCTTTTTTTATTCACCTTCCTGGTCTGAATTTATTCTATCAACAAATTTCCTGATTCACAATAGTCGTCCTGTTTCTCTCAAGTTTCAGAGAAATTGATAGTTCAGATTTGAGAATGTTTCAAGCTCTGTTATGATAAGTTCGAAGTTTTTCGTCTTGGGGTCACTATTACTAATTTTTAGGAGCTAATTTGCTAGCACAAACGGTAAAAATTATCCTGTCGCCATTTAATCCCAATATTGAAGTAGTTGGACCTATGGTTTTTGATGTTAGATCTCCCTACAGTGATAAATCAGTGACGTTAGTTGTAAATCCAAATATCATACAATATGAGGATAAGCCCTTAAGTCCTTATGGTGTAAAAATAAGACAATCAATGGCATCACAAAACACCGATCAGACTCGTATTATTCATCTTGATATTAAATCTAATACTGAGGAAGTTATATACTTTAAAGAAAATAAATATAAAGTGAAATTATTAAATATCGGAAATGAAAATATACAAGGACAAAATTTTCCCTTCTTTGAGTTTTACGTAGAAGAATTATAGTAATCCTTTCAGTTTTTAATGAAAATATTCTTCATGTAATCAAATAAATTTCAATATAAAAGAGTTTTTTCTGATCGACTTCGCAGACTAGTTCGATTCCCCTGTAATCTTAACCTAAAGAAATAGAAAGATAGTTTAAAGACATAAAACAATATATATGTTGCCCGAGATGTTAGTAACAGACTTCACTGTAAAAATCGGCCAATTGGAAGTGGATGTGAGAAATAAATTGGCACAAAAACCTGATGGCGGAACGGTCAGTTTGACGGATGCTGATTTGGAAATATTGTTTGCGCTTTCAGTGACCGGAGAAACGATGAAAAACGCTGAACAACTTTCGTGGCTATGCAGCAATTTGAAAGATTCTTCAGATCCCAACGATGTAAGCTACATAGATGCAAATGCCATAAGAGTTCGAATTCACGAATTACGATCCAGGCTAGGTGATGATCCGGATGCGCCTCAATTTATCAAAACGTTTAAAGGATTCGGCTACAGATTGGTCTTTAAAGAGAATGGAGATGTCTAATCTTTCTTCATAGAACTTTTTTGCCATCAGAGCTTCAATAGCTTCTCCTCTGCTGCATGTTAAAATACTTCTGTCATGGGAAAAGCAAACAAAAAAACACGAAAAGCAACGGTTGTTGATAAAGCCTTCGCCGCCTGGCTCAAGTACGATCCGTTGGTCTCGGCTATCGTCAAAAACGACGATAACACGCGCAGGGACGTCATGCTCAACATCCTCGGCACGCAAGCGGCAATGCGCCACTTCGGCAAATTCCCTCCCCGTAAAGCCTATGAAGGACCGATTTTCCCCGATCTTGTCAGAAGAGAAGTGGAAGCCTCAATCGACGATCAGGCAAAACGGACCCGGCTGATTAAAACCCTGATCCGCTGGGCAACCGATCCCCAAGTGAACAACCGCTATATCAGAAGCCATCTGACGCGCATCCAGATCGTGAGGAGCCTCTTGGGGCAGGTATTCTTCAACGCGACAAAGAGTCAGGAAGACCTCCTGCTTAAGGGTTTAAAATTCATGATTGCCAAGAAAATGACGGTCATCGGCGAACTGGGAGAACAATCAGCCGACGTCCATGACGTTCTGCTTGAGCGCATCAGCGAAATCCTCATTCATAACCAAAAAGTGATCATCAAAAAAGCCGTTTCTGAGGCGGAGGAAAAAATGCGCGTTCATTTAATGCGCCAAATCCAGGAAATGCGGGGAGAAAAACACCCGTCGTCTTTTGTAAGTTCTGACCTGAAAAACAAAGTTCGCTTTATTGTCAAAGAAAAATTTCCCTTGAGCCCTGAAGCGGTCCGGCATCTTGAGGATATGCTTGAATTTTACTTGAACCAAGACAAGTGGCCGTATTTGTCAGAGCTCGCGCTGAACGCTCAGGAGAAAATCCTGGAATTGAGAAAACCGCTTACCTTGACAGCAAGAGACTCATCAAGCTAGAATAGAAACGCATTTCATGGCGAAAATACACGTCTCCATATCGGCAGAGCCGATTTTTCATTTGGGAAACGTTGAGGTGACCAACTCAATGTTGACCGGAGTCGCCGTCTCCGTTTTGCTCGTCTCCTTCGCCTATTGGCTGCATAAAAAACTCAGTGACAAGAAGAAAATCTCATCGGTGCAAAATGTCGCGGAGATGGCAATTGAGGGTTTTTACTCCCTCATGGTGTCGGTCGCCGGTGAAGAAAAAACCAAACGCTTTTATCCCGTGATCGCCACGCTCTTTTTCTATATCCTTTTCTCAAACTGGCTGGAGCTTCTTCCCGGCGTCGGAACGATCGGCTTAAACGTCATGCACAATGGGGTGGAGTCGTTCGCGCCATTGGTCCGGCCTCCGTCGGCAGATCTTAATTCGACGCTCGGCTTGGCGCTCTTTTCAGTGATCGGCTCGCAAGTCGTCGGGCTCAAGTACCTCAACTTGAGCTACCTCAAACGCTTTTTTGACTTTTCCGGTCCGGGGAAATTCATCCTCGGGCTTTTGGAATTTACTTCCGAACTTTCAAGAATCATCTCATTTGCCTTCCGATTATTCGGCAATATTTTTGCCGGAGAGGTGCTCTTGGCGGTGAGTTTGACGCTTTTGCCACTGCTGGCCCCGATTCCGTTTTTAGGACTTGAAATATTTGTCGGCGCGATCCAAGCGCTGGTGTTTGCCATCCTGACGCTTGTCTTTTGGCAGATGGCATCGACACCGCACGGTGAAGAAAATGCTTAATGCACGATGTTGATTGGGGGTGAAAAGAAGTGACAGAAAATTTTGTGGTTGGATTTACGATCGCTGTCGGGGGCATGGGCCCGGCAATCGCCATCGGACTGATCGTCGCCAAGGCTTTGGAATCGTTGGGAAGAAATCCCGAAGCGGCGGCCAGAGTACAAACGGTAATGATTCTCGGAATTGCTTTTGCCGAAGCCATTGCCATTTATTCATTGGTCATCGCCCTTATATTGAAATTCACCTAATACTACAAGAAAGGAGGAGAACAAAAAGACATGAATATCAATATCATCCAAGTCATATTCCAGATTGTGAATTTTACGATCTTATTATTTTTACTGCGCAAGTACTTGTACAGGCCCATCCTGAAAATCCTTGAAAGCAGGTCTAAAAAGATCCATGATGGGCTGGAAGCCGCTGAGAAAAGCATTGAAGAGCGCGAAAAACTTGAACGGGAGAAGAGAAAGATTCTTCTTGAGGCGGAAAAAAGCGCCGCCGAGATCCTGGAAGGAGCCCGTTTAAGAGCGCAGAAGTTTGAAAAAACGCTGTCGGAAAAAGCCGATGAAGAAATGCAGAAGAAGCTACAGAGAGCAGACCGTTTGGTGGCTACACGGCAAAAACAGATGGAGACGAATTTGCAGAAGCGTTTTTCCCAAGCAGTGGTGGCGACAACCGAGAGCTTGCTCAAAGACGCACTGGACCCGAAACAGCAGAGGGCAATTCTGGGAAAGCAGATACAGCAATTAAAAAAGGTTTCGTTTTCCTGAAAGGCTCCCAATTGATTTTATGAAGGGAAAAGCCATTGATAGCGAAACGATCAAAGCCCACGTGGTGACGGCTGTCGCGCTATTGCCGAAAGAAAAACTCCTGCTCAAGCAGATCCTTGAGGAAAAAAGCGGCAGTACAATCGTACTGAAGACGAAAGTCGACGCATCTTTGATCGCGGGCCTCTACGTGCGCATCGAAGATAAAGTGTTTGACGCGACCATTAAGTCGAGACTTGAACGCTTAAAGGAGAAGCTCCTGACATGAAGCAGGCAAAAACCCACGAATCCGGGGATACCTTTGTTGAATCACTGCTTGCAGCGATAAAAAAGACTGAAGCCGAATCTTCCCAGCCCGGCACGGAGAGCGTGGGAATCGTGGAGCAGGCCGGTGACGGGATCGCCTATGTCAAAGGACTTTCACACGCCATGTACAATGAACTGCTCCTCTTCCCCAGAAATACACTTGGCTTGGCGCTGAATCTTGAAAAAGACCATATCGGCTGCGTCGTCCTGGGTAACAGCCAGCATATCAAGGAAGGAGACGTGGTCCGCTCGACGGGAAATCTTTTGCAAATTCCCGTGGGCAATGAGTATATCGGCCGCGTTATCGATCCCTTAGGCAGGCCGCTTGACGGAAAACCGGCTCCCAAATCGCAGGAATTCTATCCTTTGGAGCGCATCGCTCCGGGAGTTGTAGAGCGCGAACCTGTTTCTACGCCGCTTCAGACCGGCATCAAAGCCATCGACAGCATGATCCCCATCGGCCGCGGCCAGAGGGAGTTGATCATCGGAGACCGGGGAACCGGAAAATCGTCGCTGGCCATCACTTCGGTGATCAATCAGAAAAATACCGACGTAGTCTGCATCTACGTGACCATCGGCCAAAAAGGCGCCTTTGTCGCCAAATTGCTCTCCATCTTCGAACTCTACGGCGCCATGGACCATACGATTATCGTTTCCGCCCCCGCGTCTGATGCCGCGACGCTGCAATACATCGCTCCCTATGCCGGTTGCGCCTTGGGCGAGTACTTTGCCTACAACGGTAGGGACGCACTGATTATCTATGACGATCTCACCAAGCACGCCTGGGCATACCGCGAGCTCTCGCTCCTTTTGCGCCGGCCATCAGGCAGGGAAGCCTACCCGGGAGACATTTTCTATCTCCATTCCCGTTTGCTGGAGCGCTCGATCAAATTAAACAAAACCATGGGCGGCGGCTCGTTGACGGCGCTGCCCATCATCGAAACCCAAGCCGGAGACCTTTCATCCTATATCCCGACCAACATCATCTCGATTACCGACGGCCAGATTTATCTGGAAACCGACCTCTTTCACGCCGGAGTCAAACCGGCAATTAACGTCGGACTGTCAGTTTCCCGCGTCGGCGGTGCCGCCCAAGTCAAAGCCATGAAGAAAGTCGCCGGAAAGCTTCGTATCAACCTTGCCCAATACCGGGAGCTTGCCGCTTTTGCCCAGTTTGCGTCCGATTTGGACCAGCAAACCCAGCGCCAGCTTGAACGCGGGACCCGAATCACGGAAATTTTAAAACAGGGATGGGAAGACCCCGTTCCGGTTGAAGAACAGATTATCGTCATTTGGGCTGCCACCAACGGCTATACCGATCCGATTAAAAAAGAGGCTATCAAACAATGGGAGACCGGGTTTCTTCAGTACGTCCACACGACCTATCCCAGGGTCCTGGAGGAACTCAGAAAGACCAAGGAACTATCGCAAGATCTTGAAGCGGAACTCAAAAAAGCCTGCCTCACGTTTAATGACATCAATACCCAAATGCAGGTTGAATCGGAGGAGTAAGCGAGCATGGCTACGTCGGTAAAAACAGTTAAAAGAAGAATCCGTTCGGCGAAAAACATCAAGCAGATCACCAAGGCGATGGAGATGGTTTCCGCCTCAAAAATGCGCCGTGCCCAGGAGAAAGCCTTGACGGCGCGCCCTTATTCGCAAAAGATACGGGAAATCCTCTCTGATCTTTCCGGACAGGTGGACACCAAAAGACATCCGATGCTCAGCCAGCCAAAATCAGAGAAAGGTGTAGTCGGTGTGATCATAGCCTCCTCCGATCGGGGACTCTGCGGCGCCCTGAACACCAACCTCTTTCGCTCACTTGAGGAATTCAAAACCATGGTGGGCCGCGAGCGTCCGGAGGAAATTCTTGACTTCGAATTCATCACGGTCGGCAAAAAAGCCCGGGAATACGTTCTTCAGACGGGCCAAATGCTGCACGCCGAGTTTACCAATTTTCCCGAGCGCCCCCATTTCGACGACGTCCTTCCCATCGCCAGATTGGCCATAGATGGATTCATGTCCGGTAAATTCAGGGAAATCTTCCTGCTCTACACGGCGTTCATCACGACCCTGCAGCAGGAGGTTAATTTTTATAGGCTTTTGCCTATTGAATCAAGAAAGATCAGTTCTTCCGGCCAACAACTGCCGAAAAAGCCCTACCGCGAATATATCTTTGAGCCCGGAGTTGAAGAAGTGATCGACGCGCTCCTGCCCCACTACATCGAAATCCAAGTCTTCCAGACGATTTTGGAAGCGCTGGCCTCGGAGCACAGCGCCCGCATGGTCTCGATGCGAAACGCCAGCGACAACGCCACTGAAATCATCGCGGATTTGACCCTCCTCCATAATAAGCAGCGCCAGCAGGCGATTACCAATGAGATCTCGGACCTCATCACGTCCCGCATGGCCGTGACCCAGGAGGAGTAGAACGAATGAAGATTTAAGATTTAAGATTCAAGATTTAAGAATGAAGAATGAAACATTAAACTTTAAACATTAAACATTAAATATTAAATATATGAAAGTCAAAGATTTGATGAGCAGAAACGCGGTAACCGCCGGAGCGGAAACACCCTTTGAGAAAATCTGGGAACTCATTTTCGAAAAACGGGTAAGCGTCATACCCATCGTCGGCAAACTGAACGTCCTCATGGGTATTATTTCCGAGGAAGATCTCATCGAAAAGCTCTACCCGTCCTACGCCGATTACCTGTTTGATCCGCAGTCCAGGGATTTTGAGAAGATGGAAGACAAAATCGCCGACGTTTCCGGCCTCAAAGCCAAGCACCTGATGAGCAAAAACGTCTACACCACGACCGAGGAGGCCCCGATCATGAAAGCGGCTTCCTCCATGCTCGTCTATAAAGTAAGCTGCCTTCCGGTGGTCAAGGAAAAAGGCAGGAATAAATATGTCGTCGGAATAATCTGCAAAGGGGATATTTTCTCGCAACTGTTTACCAAAAAGCTTGGGAAAAAACTGGGGAGGAAGGCATCATGAACCAGGGCAGTATCGTACGCATCATCGGTCCGGTCGTGGACGTCGCCTTTGAAGACAAGCTTCCCGAGATCTACAGCGCGCTCTCGCTCACGCAAAAGTCCTCAACAAAGCTCATCTTTGAAGTGCAGCAGCACATCGGAGATCATGAGGTGCGGGCCATCGCCTTGGGTTCGACCGACGGCCTCACCAGAGGAACGAGCGTCACTGACACGGAGAGCCCCATCCAAATACCGGTTGGCAGTGCCACACTTGGGAGACTGTTCAATGTCATCGGAGACCCGATTGACGGAAAAGGCAAAGTCAAAGCCACCCAGTTCCGCCCGATTCACAATCCGCCGCCCAAAATCATTGATTTGCGGACCAAGCCGCAGATGCTGGAGACAGGCATCAAAGTCATCGATTTAATCGCGCCGTTCACCAAAGGCGGCAAAGTCGCGGCCTTCGGAGGCGCGGGAGTCGGCAAAACGGTGATCATCATGGAACTCATCCGCAATATCGCCATCGAGTACGAAGGCCATTCTGTCTTCGCCGGCGTCGGAGAACGTACCAGGGAGGGGAATGAACTCTATCTGCAGATGAAGGAAGCCGGGGTTTTGAAGAATACGGTCATGGCCTTCGGTCAAATGAATGAACCACCCGGCAACCGGCTGCGCGTGGCGTTGACCGGACTGTCTTTTGCCGAATATTTCCGCGATGAGAAAGGCGAAGATGTTCTCCTGTTCATTGATAATATATTTCGCTTTTCCCAGGCTGGATCGGAAGTTTCGGCGCTTTTGGGACGCATTCCTTCAGCCGTCGGATATCAGCCCACCCTTGCATCAGAAATGGCCGCACTTCAGGAAAGGATCGCATCGACGAAATCCGGTTCGATCACGTCATTCCAGGCCGTCTAC
>C687J35174_10000119_pt1 | contig 129030 bp, 145 predicted proteins | sample RifCSPhighO2_01_FD_35174 | JGI IMG/M metagenome (IMG submission 35174) | reverse complement strand
TCGGCATCGGCATCGGCATCGGCATCGGCATCGGCATCGGCATCGGCATCGGCATCGGCATCGGCATCGGCATCGACATATGCTTCTGCTTCGGCTGTCATATAACTCGCACGACTATCATCTGCTTCATCGTCCTCACAATAACAGTGTGAACTTTTATATTCTGATGCCATGTATATTGTGATCTAATTTATTAAATAAATGGATCATAGAACATATTATAGATCACAACACAACTTACTCAGAAGACTGAACAACAATGACATGTCACATGTCATCACGCGATGACGAGTTATTGTTTTTGCGGTACGGTGTTAGCTGGACAGGTCGAGGATTTGTTGATTCAACATTTGAAAAAAACACCGTGTCTGATTCTACCAGAAACATATTTGATATCGACTATGTTTCATTAATAGACGAACTCACAATAAAAACACCATTAACTCACAACATAGATTTCGACACCGAATGCTCAATTTCGTCTTGTTATGAAACAAGAAAATTAAATAGACAATATAAAATCGAAAGAGATGCTGCAATAGAGAAAATGAGGGCTGTTTCAGAAGAACTTATTCGTACAAAACAATTATTAGACTCGTTACAGTATGCTGTTTCGTATCGATGTCCTGAAATTGTAGAACATGTAAAAGAAACTACTGAACAACATGTAGAAAACACAGACACGACATGTCGTTTTATTGTAAAACTCGAATCAAAATGTTTGACGGCTGTACAATATGACACTGTATTTTCATGCAAATATATTGATCGAATGGGAACTCTTGTTGCGAGATGTGTATGTGGAGACGACACGTCACTCCCACCACATAATTGTGGGAGTGTCCTACAAATTTTTAAAGTTGGAAAGTTTGATCCAATTATGTTTAAAACAAATAATACGTGGCGCGATATTGGATATGTTGAACACATCGATAATGGAAAACCAACTCGTGCAAATTTAAAATATTCAAAACGTACACGTATTACCATTGGAGAAAAACAGTATGATATGTGTGTAAAATTTCAATTTCCATTTGTTGGTGGAAAGGGTGATCATGTATCTGTAAACAGTACCGAATTTAAAGTTACATTGTCAATATCTCTGCCAGACTCGTTTTATGATGAATATAAAAACGGATATTTATTAATAGGAAGACAACAGGATGAATTTTTTGGAGAAGTTTTTGGATCAACCGCACAAGATTTTATTATAAAACGAAAACGAGGAAGACCAAGAAAAGAAAATGAGTTTACTAAAAAACAAAAAATTTCTTTTTAATAAATGAGTTTTGATAGTCGATTACCCGTTCCATTAGAAACTGCATTTCCACCAAGTTTAGGATTTTCAACATCACAATACAGAACATATGCCATACCTAAAATATCTAAACCAGTAAGCCGTCAATTGTCAACTGTATTTATACCAACCGGATCAATCCATTTAAAATCTGAACCACGAATCATGCCAACAAAATAAAAGAAATTAAATATAATTTTTATTCATAAAATTCAAATGAGCGACATGTCATTACATACTATTTTAGAATTAAAAAATGATGAAGAAAACAATATATTAAAAGATGATGAATTCACAGATGATTTTATCAGAACGACAGAAAATAAACAATGTCATAAAAGTACTTTAAAAACAAATAAACTTGAAAAAACATCAAGCGATACCATAGTAAGAGACGATGCCCATAACGGATATTCTTTTCCTACAATTATACAAAATGAAATCAATAATGAAATTGTTATTCCTGTTTCAAGTTATATTATTAAAAAATTATATACACGATTTGGAGATGAAACATCTGTTTTAAAAACAATTAAAACAATTTCTGGTTGCTCGTTTATAAAATATACGGACAAAACTTTATCAATCAGACGATCGTGTAAAGACCCAAATTCAATTCTTAGAATTAGAATTGCATATTGGTGCATTGAAAGACATATAAGACACGAATTATCAAAAACAAGTGACTTTGTTGATAAGGTGACCGTTGCATTGCGATTCCCAACAAAAATTAACATGGATATAAAATCTGTTGAAGCAACAATATATCAACATCCAATAACAAATGTAGATACTGTTTTAATAGAAGATTTTGGTAAAATTACATATTCTGAAGATAATACAATACATATATATTCACAATCAACGTGCATATATGTAGCAGAAGCAAAATTTATGGTACTTTTTTGGCTATCAAAATTGTAATGTAATGAAATATATAGATCATTTTAATTAATAACACAAATCACCTAGTACAATACATGTTTATACATATATCATCACACAAACAAACAACCATTCGACTCAAAAAATTATTATATAAAATATGTGTTAAAAATGGAAAATATCATAGAATTCATGCTCCTGCTCTTATAGTATACGCTGACATTGGACAAATAGAATATAAAGCATGGTATAGAGATGGAAAGACATATCGTCATGGCGATGCTCCTGCTATTATCGGATACTTTGATGATGGACAACTACGACACGAAGCATGGTGTAAAAATGGAAATTTTCATCGTATTGGTGGTCCATCCGTTGTAAAATATCATGAAAATGGAAAAATACAATCAAAATCATGGTATGAAGATGAAATTGTACATCGAAGTGACGGCCCTGCCATTCTAGAGTACTTTGAAAATGGGCAATTGCAGAACGAAATGTGGTATAGAAATGGAAATCGTTTATCATCAATTTGATGCTCTTGCGCATATATGGCAGCAGAAGCAAAATTGTGATGTAATGATACATATTATATATAATATTAAATCTAAGATCATTTTTAATTTTATCACTAACAATATACACGCACATATGTTTATACATTTGTATTCACATAAACAATCAAATATTCGACGCACCATAAAATCCATAACCCAATACAATAAAATAAAAACACAAAAAGGAATAACGTACGCTGATTATAGACACATATACTTCATACAATGGTATAAAGATGGAAAGATGCATCGCTGTGACGGTGCTCCAGCTTTTATAGCATACTTTAAAAATGGACAAATACGTAGGGAGATATGGTATAAAGATGGAAAAAAGAATCGTCCTAACGGTGCTCCAGCCAGTATAAGATACTTTGAAAATGGACAAATACTAAACATGGAGTGTAGTGGATGAAAACATTGTCGTGCCATTATTAAATACGCTAGCGATATAGATAATAAAAATATATGAATGATCCAATTAATTATAACGACACAAAATAAAATAATATCATATATATAGATGTTTACACATATATCGTCATGCAAACAACTAATCATTCGATGTACTAAGACATCAATAAATAGATTGTACAAACGAACACAAAAAATAATAGTATCATACTTTAATAATAAACAAATACGAGAAGAAAAATGGATTAAAAATGGAAAACTACATCGAATTTACACATACGATGACAACGGACAAAAACTATACGAAGCATGGCATAATAAAAATGGAGTTAAAGAGCGTATTGGTGCTCCTGCGGTTATATGTTACTTTAAAAGTGGACAACTACGACATAATGCATGGTACAAAGATGGAGAATTACATCGTCCTGGCGGTGCTCCCTTTTTTGTTGTATATTTTGAAAATGGGAAAATAAACGCCAAATACGCTAGCGTTGAACAATTTGTACGCGGTAAAAATATATGAATGATCCAATTAATTATAACGACACAAAATTGGGATAATATCATACATACATGTTTACACATATATCATCATTTATTTTTTTTCACGCACAATAAGAATAAATAAAATTAAAAATATTACAATACCAACACCCCCATATATTGCAACAGTTTTATAATCCAACGAAGGCGAGGCTGATGACTTTTTAGGATTATTATTATCGCCCGTCGGAGGAGGCGTTGGTGACGGTGTTGGTGACGGTGTTGGTGATGGAGTAACAACAGGGGCTTTTGGCGTACCAGAAGCAGCATACCCGGCATATGCATTCATCTCTACACTTGTAATGTTGCCCGGAGGAAGCGGCGATGCAGCAGTATGCATTTCCATTCGAAAAAATCCACCATTTGTTCCGTTTCCTGGTTGTCCATCAAACGTCTCTCCCCAATCTGCCCCCCAAGAATTTTGAATTATCCAATAGGGTATGTTATTTTCAGAAACTCCCCATCCAATTATAACAATCGCATGTCCCCCATCAATTGACGACCCGGGACTTGGCGAATACACCCCGCCCGTATATTGCATCAAATCTTCATAAACGGTAAATGCCGCTTGCACTGGTCCGCGGGCCATTATTTCTGCTTGAATTGCATGTCTGTTCGTCGTAAGAGACTGTGTTCCGGTTATATCATAACCATCTGGAGGAGAAATCGCCTTTATAGGATTTTGTAAAACTGATGGACATGCCGATGGCCCCGCCGAGCTTGGCATTGGCATAACAGATAAAGGAACTGTCCCCACCTGCTCTAAAAAATTCCATGGTGTTTGAAGATCAGAGCCATCACACCCGTTTGTTGGTCCTGTCCCGACATCCGATATTCCTGGCAATGATGTGCACCAAGAAACAAGCGGCTGGGGGGATAGTTTTAATAGAGGAAGACCGTTTATAGCAGAACGATATGTCAATACAGTTACCGCACTCACCGCCCAACAATCTCCACACTGTCCTTGATCCCACACTCCAAAAGATTTAAGCAACGGCCAAACAGACAATGAATTAAAATTTGCAGGAATTGAAGAAGCAGCTCGCAATGTTGCTCCGAAATCGGTTGTTCTTGCAACTTCTTCTCTTGTTGTATGTCGTAATGTATCAAGACGTATTCCTAATCGTTTACGTCGTTCATTTTGTATAAGTCCAATAAATTTTGTTTTTCCTCGATTCCATTGTTTTATTTTTTTTTCATTTATTCGTTTTGATGCATCCCCCAATCCAACCAACACATCTCTCATTGTGTTATTCGTTAACGACATGGTTCTTTATTTAACATTTTATTTAAAAATCACTTTTTTTACGTGAATAGTTCTTTGCACATGGACCCTCCGGATTTCGTTCATATGAAACTTTCCAATGGCGTCCAAGATTAGATCTTGCACTAAATACAATATTACATCCGCTACACATAATATTTCCCCTAGACGGAGGAGGTGCTTCTATTCTTCGACGTTTTTTTCCTTTTTCTTTTACTGTTGCCTCCTCACAAGAATCGAAATCAACTACCGCCGAATCATTATAAACTTTTGTGTCTTGAATTTTTTCATTATTTATTATGTCTTCATAATTCATTTTTATTTTTTCATCTCGTTCGCCACCAAACATTTGTCTTTTGCTTTTTAATTTAAATTCCAATTTAAATTTTAATGCAGTGTTAAGCACAAGTTCAAATAATTTTGGATCTGCGCAACCTTGCGCGGCCATAACAATTATCTTTCATTGTCTTCAATGATCTTAAAATAATTTTTTTGGGGGTGGGTTAAAGATCACCATATTATTTATTACACATATAATAAACAACATGTTAATTTTCGTTGAAGGACAAATTGGAAGCGGAAAATCAATGTTGTTGCGACGACTAAAGTCTGTAATTGGGGAAGGAGCGGGCATAACATTTGTTCAAGAGCCAGTCGATGAATGGACGTCCATAGTAGATGATTCTGGAAATAATATTCTTCAAAAATTTTATACGGATGGCCCGCGATGGGCATTTACATTTCAATTAATGGCTTTTATAACCAGAATGAAAGTATTAAGAGAAGCACGAGAATCACACCCTCATGATATTTTAGTTGTTGAACGTTCTGTTTTTTCAGATAAATATTGTTTTGCAACACTTGCAAAAAAAAACGGAATTATGTCGTCGCTCGAATGGGATATTTATGATAAATTGTTTAGTGAGTTAATGTTGGCGCTTATTGATGAAAAACGCGCCTTTATTTATGTTAAAGTTTCTGTTGACACTGCAATATCGCGCATAATGAAACGCGGAAGACCAGAAGAAGCCACAATAACAAAAGAATATCTAACACAGCTTCATGACGTGCATGAAGAATGGATGGGGTCAATTGTTGACCCACGTATGATAACAGACGGAGAGTCTATTTTTGAACCAACTGTATTTATAAGATCATTTTTACCGCAATAATAATATCAAAAATTTATATTTATTGTAAAAACATGACATAAATAAATTCGTTTAAAAATAATCTTATAAATAAAATAACATGTTGCGTGGAATCATAGAATATGTATTTGGGTGTTGTGTGGGGTCAAGCTTCTCTAAAGAAGTTACTCCGCTTATTATGAACGACGGTATGAAATTGTCTACACTTCAGCGCGACACAATATCACGGGAATTCATACGTCTCACTGCAGACACAGAAAAAATCGCAAAACGCGCGAAGATTGAATATGACTTGTCTTGGAGATCTGTAGAAATTGGTTCGTTATTAGTATCTGCGTTTCTTGTGTTGCAACACATTGACACCATCGTATCTGTCCCGCTTGCGTCACAATTAATTTTTTGGGCAAATTTGTGCATTTCTGTATACATCAGTTACAAAGTAAGAACAACACAACGTTCAAACCTCAGAGATAGATTTCTCATGTATAACGAAATAAGTACAACACTCCGGTCAATGGGGTATAATTTTTTTAACTTGACAGGAAGATATGGAATGTATAGAGACCACAATACTGCATACCAATTTTTTACGGCAGATGTTGAAGCGATGAGACTGTTTGTCATGGGACAAGAAAATTCATTAACTGCAGTAGCGGTTGCTCCTGGGCAACCAATTCAATCAGAGTCTTCAACACATCAGCACACAACAAGTACCGCAATAGGACAATCAATCGGAGCGTCGTCAAAAATGGTTGGTTTAATACATCCAAGATATAAAGACGAACACGAACATGAACATGACGACACAGTGTCGACCGACGATACAAAAAGTGGAGACAGCGAACATGAAGAAAGTGTTACAAAGGACGCAGTAAAAGACATTGTGAAAGACATTGTTAAAGACAAAACCACAAAAGAAAAAGAATCAAAAGAAAAAGAGGTTTCTAAAGATATTGCAAAAGACATTGTAAAAGATTTAAATGAAGTCAGTGTTGCAATACAATCTGAAATTCCAGATTTAAGCCAGCCGTTATCGATTGGAAATGCATTTAGAGCAAGAATTGCAGCCGCACTTCCGCTTGTTGCAAACGACGCTAAAAATATACCAACATAAAAAATATTCAAATGATTATTTTAATTCGTACGTAATAAATTTTGTATATAAATTATTTAACATTGTATTTTAACTTAACACCATATCAATATCATCTTCTTTAACCTCCACCATCTGCTCTTCCCGCATCTGTCCTATCACGATCTCCTCCTCTCCTTTCGTCGGCAAAATTTACACGTCTCTCTGTCCCCTGTGTACGACGATCAATCAATTCACGTCCATGTTTACGTTCGTTTTCCCTCTCTGCCAAACTCCACGGCATTAAAGCTGGATTTTGTTTTGCAGCAACATAGCCAACATGTTGGTGTCCATAATGTGCCAAGTCTTTTAAAACAACACCTCGTTCATATGTAAACAAAAATTTAAATATTGCAACACCAACAATAACAGTCAACACAATTCCAACAACTTGATATGTGTTGATCTTATTAATCGTGTTTTGAACATCTGGCTGTACATCCGACAACATTTCGTCATATGATGCCTTAAATATAAAATATCCAATAACACATTCTATAATAAATATAAACGCTGCAAATGACATAGCTATATATCTCATGTGTTTATAGTCATCTGGATTTGTAATTTCATCAACATTTCTGGTAAGCGCAGCATTTTCTTGGTCAGAAAACATAGCACCACCAAACGTTTCTCCTTGAAAAATTTGACTTGCTGCTCCAACTCCAGCCATATATTGATTATAATCAGTTGGATTTCTTACTTGCATGCCTTGCCATGGCTGGTTTGCCGGCAACATCGTACCACCAAGTCCAACTCCAACTCCACCAAGTCCAACTCCACCAAGTCCACTACCAAATCCACCAAGTCCACTACCATATCCTCCAAGTCCACCACCATATCCTCCAAGTCCACCTAAACTACCACTTACAATTTGCTCAAGCTGGTAACCAGATGCTCCATTGTTTGCTTGCATTATTAATTGTTGTTTAACATGTTGAGGTAAATTTATAAGATAATGGGGACGTAACAACTCATGGCTTGTGTGGCAACTATGAATCTCAGAAACATCTGTTATGCCTGTACATGCCATTATTAATTATCTTTATTTATAACTTTATTTTAAATAGGGGGTTTCATTTAATCATAATACATTATTACATTGTTTTACCAAGTTGAGTACGCACGATACCATACATATTTCGGTGTACACGTCTCCACTGTAACGCTTTCCATTCGTAAATTGCGCTATATATAACAAATGCAATTATTGCAGAACCAACATACCACCCCAACTGTAAAAATTCTTTTGACACAATTGGATCTTTTTCATTCTGTGGAATATTTAGATTACTTATATATATCGCAGACACGCCAATGATAATAGTCCAGCAAATTATTATAAACGCAGTTGTCCATCGAAGTGCTTTTTTCTTAATTTCAAACCCGTGTGTGAGCCAAAAATATGGACTTTGTAACGCCCTAGCAATGTCATAACTTTGCTGTTGTGTCACATTGAATCCAAGTGCTTTTGAACTATCATATGCCGGAGACATCGCTGCCTGACTTGTTTGAGTTCCTGCGTTTCCTAAAACTACGGCTGCCTGGCTTGTTTGAGTTCCTACATCTGGAACTGTGGTGGTTGCCATGTTTTTCTTTTTATTAACATAATCTATTTATATATTGTTTGTATACAATAAACTATAAAACTTGTTTAAAATAAAGAATACATGTCTTTATTAGACAGAGCTACAATATACACAACAAGTGAACTTTCTAAAATACCAGAGCCTCCACTCGCTGTTTGGTCAAAACCATTCTGGACAACTCTTTATTTTGCAGCTAGAAAATTTCCAGACAATCCAACAATAGAACAACGAATAAATATGAAAACGTTTATGTTTTCAATTTCAAAAGTGTTGCCATGTGATGAATGTTCCACACATTTTGATGATGAGCTGAGAGATGCAGGAGATATTATTTTTACAAGTAGAACTACTCTTTTTTTATTTCTTTTCGATACGTATAACAATATACGTGTAAAATATGGTGGAAAACCATTTACGTTTGAAGAATCTGTAACCGCAATAAAATCAATGGCAAGTGGCACACCACCGCCGCCTCAAGTAAAAACAACCACACCGTCAGATTACAAACACGACAGAAAAATTTCGGAATATGCCGCAACTGGCATTGTTTCATTTGGTGCCGGAATAGCACTCGGGCTTGGTATTTCCGTACACGCGACAAGAAAACGCGCCGCTAGACGATGATCAGTCTTCGTCTGAAGAATCAGTATCTCTGTCATCTTTTTCAACAGGTTTAGAATTTTTATATTTATCTGCCCAACTTGATGATGGATGTTGCAAAACACGTTCTTTTTCAACATCGGCTCGTGTAATGGTGGTTGTTTTTGGAGGAGGCGGAACAGCCGTAATTTTATCAGGAGGTCTTGTTTTGTACAAGTGAGATAGAGGTTCTATTTGTTTAATTGGTTGTGTTGGAGCAACTTGCATTTTTACACTGCCACCACGTCCTCCATCTATATATGAATCAGTATCTCGCATTGTAATTCGTTCTTCTCTACGTTCTTCTCTACGTTCATCTCGATAATCATCTCTGTCATCTCGACGTTGATTTTTATAATCATTATGGATTATTTCTCTATCTCCAGTGTCTTTATTTCTTTCATATGTCTCACGATCTTTATACATGTCGCGATCTCTTCGGCCATGCTCGTGTTCATCACGAACATGCTGGTCTCGTTCTACATGTTTATTTATTTTTTCTTTAAAGACATCCACATTGTCTTTTTCATCATCTTTTTCAATCACTCTTCCTCTAGATAATGCTAAAAGAACATCTCTAAATTGATTTTCTGTATCTGGACAAACTGTTATTGTTCCAGTTCTAGCACATAAACTGTATGCCATATGTATACCATAAATAAAATCAGAAAGTGGAGGAATGCTTACTTCTATAGGAATAAGCTTACCATCAAATTTCAACCCATAATAAAGTTGACAATACCACACATATGTTGATTGAAATATTTTACCTAATGATGGTTCCATTTCAAGTGCCTTATTTGTTTCACGCTCTATGGTTGCTCTTGACCAATCTGGAATCATCGACAGCCCGATTAAATATGCTGAGTTTTTCGATGCCGGAGAAATTGTTTCTGCTCCTTTCATTATCTCCTCAAAACATCGCCGTGCACAGCTTATTGAGAATCTATACAAATAATGAGCCATTTCGCTTGAAAACAACGACACTGTATTTTTTGACATTATATTACTGTTTTTGTTTAATTAAATATAATAATATCTTATGTACATTGAACATATATATATCAATACATTATATTGTTTGTAACACAACACAGTTGAGAACCCACACCGGCGCAGAAAACATTAACCACTCAATTATTTCAACGCCATCCCGTCTCCTCATATGATTCATATGTCGCATGTCCATACATAATTTTCGTATACATAGCAGTTGCGTTACTCTAAACAATATATCGTCCTTGTTTTTAATTGTAAAATGTGAAAGTTGCGTTTTCCATAATTTAAACGCTGGCATGCAATATATCGTCGCATTTATATGTGAAATTCTTGGAAACAGCAAACATACAAAAAATGCCTGTTCTTCTGTAATATGATGTACATTTAATCTCGTTAATGCATATTTATCACATTTACTCTCTTGATAAAAAGATTTCCATGTAATAAGCTGTTCAACGGAACGTATTGTTAATGTTGTAATGTTAAACTCATTTAACCACGGCCATGGATTTGAATCAATGTTTCTCAGAGTTAAATCACATAACGTATCCGGTAATTTTTGAAAAACATTAAAAAAAAGTATATCTTCATATGATGGCCCACATACAGTTAACGTTGTAAGCTGAGTATCACGAAGATTTACATATTTACACCAAAATATACTATTAAAATTAAAAAATGTCGCACATATAATTGTATTTAGTTTTGAAGTTAATTCACAAAATAAATCGCCACATTGTGTATTTTCATCCCTAAATAATTCAAAATTTTCAAAAAAGGGATTGTTAATTGTAATTTTTTTTGAGTGATTTGATTTGTTTATTACATCAAGAACATTTGTTGTTTTACCAGTGCTGTGCTGGAAAATAGTGCCATCGGCATATAAACAAAACATCAACCTCCAACAATGTTTTCTGAAATGATCCTATGATCTATTGTTAAAATGATCCTATGATCTATTGTTAAAATGATCCTATGATCTATTGTTAAAATGATCCTATCAATCAATTATTCGATTATTGATCTTGGATCAGTTGCAGAACCACAACTCTCATAACTGACACACTTGGGTGGGAAGAAGAGTCAATTGAACATTGCTAACTTGTACTGAAATCATGGCGCATGATGACAACTTTATGCCAAGAGACATCAGTGCCGCAGAAATCTACTATAAGATCCTTCACTACACGAAACTGGCACATAGTGCAACTTCTGACAAAGAAAAAACGGCCTTTCTTGAAGAGAAACGTAAACTTTACAGGGCTATAACAGTCACAAATGTCATCTTCTCTTTTTATGATAATGGAAAAGTCGAGTCTGAGGAGTGGCACAACGACGCTGGAGAAGTTAGCCGAGCGGACGGACCCGCAGTCGTTTATTATGAAATAAACGGACTGTCAAAGTTGGAAGGATGGTATATTGACGGAAATGAGCACCGACTTGATGGGCCTGCGATGATCACCTACTACACGCGTGAGGACAACATTGCATTACATGCCATCAAGCAAGAAACGTGGTTTTTTAATGGAAAGGTGCATCGCGGTGACGACGAACCTGCTTTTTGTGGCTACTTTGAGGATGGGTCCATTAACGTGAAGCGGTGGTTCGTTCGCGGACAACTGCATCGTGTTGACGGTCCCGCAATCGTCGTTTACTATGACAACGGAAAAGTTAGTTATCAAGCATGGTACCAACACGGTGAGATACATCATGATGATGGGCCTGCGTTTGTGAAATACGACGTATTCGGAGAAGTCGCCGAAAAGACATGGTACAATCATGGTGTGCCGCTTTCATAACAAAACGCATTGCAATGTTTGTTATGTCATTCAAATACAATGCAGCAAACTATTTGTAATGATCCAATTTTATTCACAAACCCCCTGCTACATTATGACAACCAAATTCATTCATGCTGCTAATGTCATTCAATAGAAGAGAAGAGATAGAAAACATTGAAAAACATGCAAAATCAGCAACATAAATAGCAGAAAATACAACACTTGTTATATGGTGCTCATGTATATTTTAAAAATTGTATATAATGGAACCATTGTGGTGATACATTCATTCAGTAGCAGCTATGGAAAATTTAATTTATTGTAACAACACATCTCATTTTATGATCTCAGTTAAAATATCACATACATCAATCAATCAATTAATGGATCTTGGATCAATTACAAAACTACACCTTCACAACTGACACACTTGGGTGGGAAGAAAAAGTCAATCGAGCTTGCTTGTCATCTGAATCATGGCTCATGACGACAATGTCGTGTCGGGAAACGCAAGTGCCGCAGAAATATATTACGAGATTCGGAGCAACATGAGGCTGGCGAGCAATGCGCCTCTTAATGAAGAAAGGATGGAACTTATAGAAGTTTCAGAACAACTTGATGAAGCTATCGAGAATGTTATTTTCACTTTTTTCGGTAACGGAAAAGTTAAATCTGAGGAGTGGCACGACGACGCTGGAGAAGTTAGCCGAGTGGGTGGACCTGCGGTCGTTTATTATGAAATAAACGGACTGTCAAAGTCGGAAGAGTGGTATGTTGACGGAAAAAAGCACCGACTTGATGGGCCCGCGGAGGTCACCTACTACACGCGTGAGGACAACAGAGCAATACATACCCCAAAACAAGAAACATGGTATCAAAACAACGAGATACATCGCGATGATGGTGGACCTGCTTTACGTAGCTACTATGAGGACGGCTCCATTAACGAGGAGCGGTGGTTCGTTCATGGACAACGGCATCGTGTCGACGGACCAGCAATTTCCGCTCACTATGACAACGGAAACCTCAGGTATGAAACATGGTACCAACATGGCGAGGTCCATCGCGAAGATGGACCAGCAGTTGTGTCATACCACACCAACAGAGAAGTCGCTGAAACAACATGGTACCAACATGGCGAGGTTCATTGCGAAGATGGACCAGCGGTTGTGTCATACCGCACAAACGGAGAAGTCGCCGAAACAACATGGTACAATCATGATGTACCGCGTTCATGACGAACTTGTTGCAATGTTTGTTATGTCATTCAAACACAATGTAGTAAATTATTTGTAATGATCCAACGATTCAATAATTATATTATTCACAAAAACCTCTGCTGTGCTACGCTATGACAACCAAGTTCGTTTATGCTGCTAATATTATTAAAGAGATAGAAAACATTGAAAAACAAGCCAATTCAGCAACATCAATAGAAGAAAATACAACACTCATGAACAAAATCGAGCAACTACGTCTCATTATCAAAGATGTTGTATTAACATACTATTATAATGGATACGTTAAAAGAGAAATGTGGGTTAAAGATGGTAAAATTCATCGCTCTGATGGTGCTCCTGCCGATATAGAATATTCTGAATTTAATCGAATGATATCTGAATCGTGGTATACAGATGGAAAACTTCATCGTATTGACGGCCCCGCGGTTATAGGATATTTTGTAACTGGACAAGTACAATATGAGAGATGGTATAAAGATGGAGCTTATCATCGCATTGACGGCCCTGCCGTTATATCGTACTTTAGAAATATATTAATACCATACGAGTCATGGTATACAACAAGCATTGAAACTGGACGAGTAGAACATGAGGCATGGTATACAGATGGAAAACTTCATCGTGTTGACGCCCCCGCCGTTATATCATATTTTGAAAATGGAAGAATAGAGTGGAATATGCGGTATATAAATGGAAAATTTTATTCTTTTATTGATGATCCTTTATGTTGAAAATAAAAGAAAGTGTGTGTAAAAATAAAATTGGTGCTTCTAATGTATTAATAAATATAAATCAACACATCTCATTTTATGATCTCCGTTAAAATAGCACACATATCACACATATCAATCAATTAATCAATTAATGGATCTTGGATCAATCACAGAACAACATCCTCACAACTGACACACTTAAGTGGGAAGAAAAGTCAATCGAACGTTGCTAACTTGTTATTGAAATCATGGCGCATGATGACAACTTTATGTCAAGAGACATCAGTGCCTCAGAAATCCACCATGAGATTCTGCGCTACACGAATCTGGCCGACATGGCGACTTCTGCTGAAGAAAAGACGGCCTTCCTTGAAGAGGCAAGCCGACTTAGAGAGGCTATCAAGAATGTCAACTTCTCTCTTTATGAGAGTGGACAAATTCGATCAGAGATGTGGCACGACGACGACGGGAAACGTAGCCGACTTGGTGCTCCCGCGTTTGTTTGTTATGGACCAAACGGACTGTCAACGGTTGAAACGTGGTATGTTGATGGAAAAGAGCACCGAATTGGTGGGCCTGCGGTTATCAGCTACTACACAAGCGACGATAACACTACAATGCATGTCGTCAAGCAAGAAACGTGGTATTTCAATGGAAAGGTGCATCGCGACGACGACGAGCCTGCTTTACGTGGCTACTATGAGGACGGGTCTATTAAGGGAGAACTGTGGTTTCTTCACGGATACATACATCGCGTAGGCGGACCAGCGATGGTCGCTCGCTATGAAAACGGACAAGTCGAGGATGAAACATGGTACCAACGCGGTCAGATCCATCGCGAGGAACGGCCTGCGTGTGTGAAATACAACGCATCCGGAGAAATCATTGAAGCAATATGGTACAACCATGGCATGTTGGAATCAATTGTAGTTTAATAATAAAATTATCTTACAACACAAAACCACATCACATATACATGTTTACACATCTTTCATTACACAAACAATCAAACGTCCAACGCACTAATAATTCCATAAAACGACGTAATTATAAAATAACACTAAAATACATTAATCAATGGTACTACTTCAAACAAATATCGTGGGTTAAAAATGGACGTAATCATCGTTTTGGTGCTCCAGCTGATATATTATACTTCAGAGATGGAGATGTATCATACATTAAGTGGTATAAACACGGAAGACTTCATAGAATTAATGCGCCTGCTTGTATAAACTACTTTGAAAATGAACAAATACAATCCGAGGAATGGTTTAAAAATGGAGAACGATATCGTGTCGGCGGTGCTCCTGTATATATTTCATACTTTGAAAATGGGCAAGTTGAAAAACAATATTGATTTAAAGATCAATCCTGTTCAATTTAATTTTTTTATATATTCTTAATAAAAAAATTTTTCATTATAATCACAAGTCTAAACAAAAATGACTGAACTTGTACATTACACTCTCAAAAAATATAATAAATATTTCCAAAATGTACCTCTATCAACAATCCCTATTTTACGAAAAGAAGATATTTCGACAAAATATTCACATTTTAGAGTATCTGGAGATGGGAAAAAAGAAGATAAATGTAAGCCAGTACCAACAGCTCGAGATATAAGACAAAACACACAATCAACATATAAAAAAAGCAATTGTGATCCATATGATGACAGACAACCAACTGTGAAAAACATTCATAAAAAAAATGAGACGAATAGAGGAGGGCGGCGTGGTAGAAGTAGAAGTAGAAGTAGAAGTAGAAGCAGGAGTAGAAATAAATACAGTCACTCAAACATAAGAACTAGAGATAGAAGTAGAGATAGAAGTCCAGAAAGAAATAGATATGATGTAAGCAAAAGTAAAGTTAGACATAGTCGAGAAAGGATTTGAAAATCAAGATAAAAACAATAAATACAACCTTATTTAATAATTATATTTTGACCAGATATGTTAATAGTACGTCCTGTTCCACTGTCACATTCAATACCATCATCAACCTCTCTATAAATAGACGAACAGGTATACCTTCCTGATAAATCCAAACGAATACTGTTTGTTCCACTTATTCCACCCCCAGAAAAATTAATAGTTGTTCCTGGTGTTGGAACAATAACTGTACTCATACGCGGCCCCAAATATAAATTTGTTTCAGAATTAAATTCAGTATAGGTTATAGTAACAACATAATCTAATTGATTTGTAATTACATAATAAGAATCTGAATATTGATATTGTTGAGTAAAATAATGATAAGGGTGTCGTGGATAAATAATATCATGATATGGGTAATAAGAATAATGCGGATATAAATCCATATAATAATATTCATGTTGAGGGTAATAATATGGATAATGATGTGGATAATGATGCGGATGATGCGGCGGAGAGTGATGAGACAATGAAAAAGGATTATCGTCTATGTGTGTTCCTGCGCGGTCTATGGCCGACACAGGACAAAAAACATCACAATCATATGGGACAGCGTATTTATCAGACAACTGTTTATCAGACATTCTTTTTTATCTAATATAATTATTTAATAATCTGTGCCAAACATACGATTATTTATCCAACATCTTGCAGAATTTACTGCATCTACTTTTTTTCCATGCACTGCCACACACACTCTATATAAAGAAAGAGCTTCCCACTCATCCAAATTAATTTCATTCTCATCTCCAAAAATTCGTAATTTTCGTGCTAATTCTGCATTTTGTTCTACGTTTCGTAATTTACTTACAAAAACGTGTAACGACATGTCTATTAAAACACTCATATCTCTAGACATCAACATTTCATTAAGTGACTCTTGAGGCACGAGAAACTCATTAGATGGCGGGCCTCCCTCCAATTGTAATTTTATACGGTGCCCAAATGGCTCAGCTGTTTCATTTTCAAACGTTCTTAATTGTTCAGACGTGCACGACAGAGTAAAATATTTAGACCTATAAATAATGTGTCGTTGTTGCAGTGGATGGAATAAATCTTTACTGTTCCATTCTTCTCGTCGTAAAAGCCCCAATACCTGCGAAGCATCAGTATATATAAACGCAACCGGACCTCCAGGACTCAACATGTCCGCAATATACGTTATAGCGTGTTCGGCTGCGTCTCTAGACGACCATACAAATTGCAAAATATGAAATGCAGACGCAGAATTTATTAATTCTGGATTGTATTGACTTGTTATATCGTCATTTGCAGTTATTATATCAACAACAGATCCAAGTTCTTTTTTATATGTTTCTCGCGCTTCTGACAGTGCCTTCATTTTATTATCAACAAGCAGCATTGTCCGTATTTTTTGTTTGTTATCTCTAAGTGCATATTTCCACTTAGACGCATCATGTCCCTTTCCACATCCAACATCTCCACACCATATTGATTCCGTTTCCCCCCATATACCTAAAATTCCACGAATAAGAGATGCCTTAACCCAATTTAATACTCCAAACACACGACGCAATACATGTTCTTTTTTAATCAATGGAGATGGAAATACAACCGGAACATGTGGTTCAAAAAAAAGCGGAACTTTTTCGGCTACATAATTGAGTGAAGAAATATTGTTATCTATTGTAATAATATCTTTTGCTGTAATTTGTGATGCAGTATATTCTACTGGTTTATGTAGGGGATCTGTATATGATGCAGTAACACCACCACTATTTAATATTTCTGTAGCATCTTTTACATTATTTTCTTCAACTTTACTCGCAGGACAATGAGCAGGGCTTGTTGGACAGTAAGCAGGACTTGTTGGACAGTATGCGGGGCTTGCATGAGGACTTGTTGGACAGTAAGCAGGACTTGCAGGACAGTAAGCAGGGCTTGCATGAGGACTTGTTGGACAGTAAGCAGGACTTGCATGACAGTAAGCAGGGCTTGCAGGACAGTAAGCAGGACTTGCATGAGGACTTGTTGGACAGTAAGCAGGGCTTGCAGGACAGTAAGCAGGACTTGCAGGACAGTAGGCAGGACTTGCAGGACAGTAGGCAGGACTTGCAGGACAGTAGGCAGGACTTGCAGGACAGTAGACAGGACTTGCAGGAGGACTTGTTGGTTTCGACAACATAGTTGTATTATTTGATGAATCTGTTGTTTTATATTTATCTAAGAAATCAAGACTAGATACCATTGTTTTTAAAAACGGATCCATATATAAATATTGTGATGATTTTATTTAAATTGCGTTAATAATTTTTTTTATATAATAATTCACAATTTGAAAAAATGACAAGTAAACTTATATTTGATTGTATGACGAACACGGTCACAAAAATATTTAGTTGTGCAAGACACTCGGAACATTGGATGATACATTATATTAACAAGCTTAGAACTGGAGATTTGCGTGAACCAATAATGATGAATGTTGCATCTGATGGATACAGTACAAAAATGCCATTATTACACAAGCCAAAAATAACAGCAGTTGGACTACAGACTCTGTGCAAACAACTATGTTGGTTGCATGGCCATAATATACGTCATGGAGACATAAAAAAATCAAATATTATGATGGACGATAATGGAATTCTTTTTTTCATAGATTTTGAATTCTCGTCATTGTGCAACCCAAAAGACAAATTATCTCCAATATCCGCGGGCCACGGCACAGTAGATTATTTCTCACCAGAACAAGCTACACATAAACCCATTCTTTGTATTGAAAACGACGTGTGGGCATTTGGGGTTTTATTATTCTACTACATTACTAACGAGTTTCCTTTTGGATCTTATAGTGAATCGCCAACACAGTGGCATATACGACATTATGTTAAAAATCAAAAAGCATGGGACGAATTAACTATTCAACAAGAAACATTTTTTTCACAAATTTTTGTTCCAAAAAATAGTAGACCCACAATATTTGAAATTGATGTTATGTTAAGCGCGTTAATGTTTTGACATATAAAAAAAAATAAATTTATGTTGTAGTTGCGCCGGGTGGCGGACGCATACGCGCCTCTAATTCCTTTTGGTGTTTTTCACGCATTGCAATATAATTTTCAGTATCTTTAGCAGTAGATTTACTACTTTCTTGCATTCTTGGTTTTAACATTTTCCCACCATCTTTATTAGTCTCTATGTGGACATCGTCTTCTTCACCATCACGATCAGAATAATCAGTTAGCGTTGTCCCAAGAGAACTAACACCGACGCCATCACTTTCATCAAGAACAGACGATCCAAAATCCCAAACTGCCAAATGAGCAGAGTCTATATCGTGTTTTCCATCATCTGCTAATTCATACAACCATGTTTCTTCTTTCTTATCTGGAACTACAGATGCAATAGCTTTTGAATCCGGTTTTATATCGTGCCATTTATCACTTTGTAACATATCTGAATGAAGCACAGATGTGCTTTCTGCAGTTACCTTGCTTTTTTGGGAAAGTCCAAACTCTTTAGCCACTTTAACATCTGATGGGGCCGGGAGATCTCTTAAATGTCCAGGTAACTCTCTATGATCAGATGAACCACTACCGCCACGTGTATCGGCTGGGCGTATTGTAAACCGCGCCGCAGACGGATGCATGTTCCCCATATTTATAAAAATTCCGTTTTTTGCAGCCCATAACAACAACCAACGTATTGTATTTTCACCATATTTCTGTGGAGTTCCCATTACGAATACTTGTGGATATCCAGTAACTGCCTGGGGGGACGGTTTTGTATCATCCAAAAAGAACAAACCAATTTGAAGTTTCATCTGTGGAGGGAGTTCGTTGTAAATGTAAGACGCGTAGTATGAACCATTTGGTGTTCCGTTAGATGTCCACCCAGGTTTTTTCAAAAATAACACTATTGGAGGATTTTTTGCTTGCATTGTTTTTTATTTTATAAAATAAAACATTATGTATAAAAAATCAAACGAAATTTTAATTAACACATGATCTTATGATCTTATTACATATTTAATTCACAGTCGAAACCATGAATACTACATTTTATGTAATACTGTTCACCTTATTGTTCTCAATAGGATTATTGGCATACTCAACATACAAAATTGCTTTATATTATTTATATAATATAGACTGTCGTATTTGTATCATATGGGTTTTATTCTATGCTGGACTTTTGTCTTTTTATTTGAGTTTATATTTTATGAAAGGAACAGAAATTAATAGTGTTTATATAATTTTGATTTCCATTGTTGGGTTGTCAATAACTGGCCCATATCTTTTCATGTATTTCAGAACTGGCGAACGAGATATACGTGGTATAAAATATTATTATTTATTACTGGTTACTGCAATAATTGATTTTTGTTTACTAATTGTGTTTATATATACATATATATACGCCATGATCTTATGATCTTATAATCTTATGATCTTATGATCTTATTACATATGTATTTCACAGTTAAAAGAAACATGAATAAACGATTATTTGCATTTTACACGATATTGTTTACATCGTTATTTTCAATTGGAGCAATGGCATACTCAACATATATGATTGCTCAATATTATCTATATAATGTTAACAACAATATTTTTATTGCATGGATTTTATTTTACAGTGGATTTTCGTCTTTTTGTTTGAGTTTATATTTTATGAAAAGAGCAGAATTTTATTGTATAGAATTTGATTGTATCTATGCAATTTTGATTTTCTTTGTTGGAATGTCAATAACTGGAACGTATATTATCATGTTTTTTAAAACTGGTCAACAATTTGGATTTGCGCCGGGTTATTATTATTTACTTCCATTTACTGCAGTAGTTGGTTTTTCTTTAGTAATCGTGTTTGTATATACATATATAAAATAAAATATATTATAATGATCTTTTAATATTAAATTAATAATTTTCACAACTACTCCTTTGCATAAAATGAATAACTCATTATTTGAATCACCTACAACAATTTTAACAACTACTCCGTCGCATAAAATGAATAAGTCATTGTTTGAATTATGTACAACAATTTTAACTTCATTAATTTCAATAACGATACTTTGTTATTCTACAAATTTAATTGGTGCATATTATATTTACGACGATATACAAGAGGATATATTTCACTTATGGAGTATGTTCTATTTTGGATTACTTATTTTTTGTTTAAGTTTAATCTATATTAAAAAACTAAATTATATATACCTATATGCATATTTGTTGGTTATTATTGGAGCTGCTATATGCGGCGTGTATATAGCCATAACAGTAGTAAATTTTAGAAAATTTGGTTTTATTATGAAATATTATTATTTACTTCCGTTTACATCTGCAATTGGAGGTTATTTGTGTATTGTTGTATATGTATGTGACCCAGTGTTAAAAAATTTAATTTAAATTTATAAGTCAAACACAATATATTAAATAAATGGATAAAAGAGTTTTAGATTATATAAGATCTCTCTCTCTGATGAGAGAAAAAGAAAGAACAGTTAACATATCTAGAATAAACACAATAACAGCAAATAAAATTCATGCGATTGTTATAGACATGGAAAATATTTATGAATATTGTCACGCATCTAAAAAACAGAGACTATGGGGGTTGATTCTTGATATATATACACTCATAGATATGTTTGAGGCAAATGATAATAAATTAACAAAAATTGAAATATATTTTAAGATGAAAGATTTTGATGATATATTTAAGACAACTAACTGGCTCGTTGATTAACAATCAAACACAAAAACAATATTTATTATATTTTACTTTGGTTAATGATATCATATAAACACAATATTGGTAATTTTGTGATAATAACCATTTACCTATTTTCAATAGGTATAATGGGTTATACTACATATTTACTCCACGCATATTATACATATAATACTATTACTAACTATACGCCATTTGTGTTATGGGCTATGTTTTATAATGGTTTGTTTATTTTTTGTCTAAGCACATTTGTTTTTAGATGGTTATATTGTTGTATATTTTTTTGGGTTGGTATTTTTATACAGGGTATATATCAAGGCATATCGTATAATAATTTTACAAAGTTCGGTTTTGCTATGGAATATTATTATATGCCACCAGTTACCGCATTTGTTGGTTTTTCTATGTTTGTAATATGGTTAATATCTTTAAGAAAATAATATATTTTAATTAAATGTTACATAATCACGCCCAAGAAATTTGAATGTGTTCTCAAATACAGATACATTTATCGATTCATCTTTTTGTGGCAAATATACGTCTTTTTGCAAACACAATCTTGTAAATGGAATTTCTTGAAAATGTTTTGGAGGATTTGAAAATATACTATCATGAAGAAGTAAAATATCGTCTCGTTTAGTGTCTAACAATGACTTATTTAACGACAATGATTTTAACCAATCAGATAAAACACTCATTGTTTTATCATTCATTTTTAAAAAAACAACATTACCTACATTTTCTTTATATGCAGATGTGATAATATTTTCATATCTTGTACGGTCTGTTACAATATCTATCGGTGATGCAATAGAAGCAATAGCATTATTTTCTCCTATAAAACATAACCATTCGTTATTGTGTGTATTATCTGAAATTAATTTCGATGCTACCTTTCCAAGCGCAACACACGCAACGCGTTCTTTATGAATGGCAGAAGTATTTTCGTCTACTGTTTCAGGCTCCGGATCTTTACCAGTCACGGTCATGTACCCATAATTTTGAATTACCGAATATAGTTCATTAAATGCCGCAAGTCTAGATTCACTGACTGTTCTCGGTTCGCGTTGAACAATACTTGCAGTGTGTCGCTTTTCAGATTTTACGTTTTTACACATCAACAATATCTTTGCGCCACAATCTTCAATAATTGGAACAATGATACGCTCTACAACATGTATAATGTATGAACAACGTCTTGTTTCTAATTTTTTATATAATGTATCAAATACTGTTTGTGGCACACGCACAATAGCCGATTTTTTTACACAAATAATTGGTCCCTCTGCGTATAAATACTTCTTGCCTGGAATTCTTTTCATATCACACTCATTAAATAATCCCTCACACGTTTGAAAAGTCCCGTCGTCCTTGCTGTGATCTTTATATTGTTCAGACATATGAATTTCACCACTCCATTCTTGATCTGTTATATACGATGGTCTGCTCAATGTGAGCAGATCATAACCGTCTAATGCACCTTCTAATATTCTCAAAATAGCATAATACATTGGAACTGACATATGGTCAGAAAAAATTGTTTGGGTAAATAAATGCCAAGAATCAATAGAATCGTCTGAAGTTAACAGACGAGAACATGATTTTACAAGCTCAATAAGACCTAACCCAACATTTTCGACACCGTTGTGAATCGTAAAATCTGAATCTGATAAAACACTTGGTCCCTTGTTAAATATATGTATTGAAATAGCACCACAGCGTATAAATGGGCGTAAACAATCAAACCACCGCAATGATTCATTAAAATATGTTACATATAATGTTAAAACATGTGGACGTTTTGCCAGTGCTGTTACGTTATTTCCATTCCAAAACAATGTAATTTTATCTTTGGAGTATAGGGTTAAATCTGTATCGTATGTGATATAGAACGGATGAGTTGCAGACTCAAACGGCACACCAATAAAAATAACAAAATCGTTATTTAATTCGAAATTTGATATTGTTGTAATTACATATTTTGCAGACTCCAAATCAATTTTAGAGTCTCCATCTTTCCACACACTGCCATTTCCTAGCTGTCCGAAACACCATGTCAATAAATGTGCTGCACGTTCCATATTATATTTACAATTTATTTATTATTATATAATAAATTTATTTAAATATGAACACATGTATTTATTAATTTTTAATAAAAAATCCAGAATATTTTGTACCCCTATTATACCACAACATCCATTTTATTTTTGCAAAACAGTCCGAATACCACAGCAATGCTGGGCCGCCATATCGATGTAAAAAAGAATTAGAATTATACCAATAATTTATATATATTGACCCATACGTATAATACAATATATATGATGGTTTTTTTCCTAATCTATATGTTTTTCCTCTTTTTGAATATTTTTGTTCTAAATTTCCTATAGACGATCTCATTTGTACGCCATTGCCGCCATTCACTACAAACATATTTTTATATGATAAATGTAAATATTATTATTTTATAAAAAATAAGATCACAATTTACGATGCGTTGGTTAGTTTTTGGATCAACGGGATGGATTGGTGGAATCTTAATAGATTTATTACTTAAAGATCCAGAAAATACAATTTATTTCGCAAAATCACGCCTTGAGTCTGTGTTTGCGGTATGTGATGAACTTGACACAATAAAACCAGATCGAGTTATTAATGCGGCCGGATTAACCGGCGTACCAAATATTGATTGGCTAGAAGACCATAAATTAGAGGGACTGAGAGTAAATGTTATTGGCACTCTTGCGTTAATTGATGCATGCTATGCGCGTAATATTCATATTACACAGTTAGCAACTGGTTGTATTTACGAATACGACGACGCACATCCAATTGGAGGAACGCCATTTGTTGAAACAGACCCTCCAAATTTTTCAGGATCTTATTATAGCAAAACAAAACGTATAGTAGAAGATCTAGCGGCCCCATTGTTAACAAACACGTTGTGGTTACGCATTCGTATGCCGTTAACACCAGATGCACATCCGCGCAATTTTATAACAAAAATCAGAAAATATAAAAAAGTGGTAAATATACCAAATTCAATGTCTGTTCTTGATGAATTATGTCCAGCGGCTATTTTATTAGCAAACAATAAAGAAACGGGGATATATAATTTCACAAATCCAGGAACTATTTCACACAATGAAATATTAGATATGTATAAGGAATATGTTGATCCTACGTTTACATGGGAAAATTTTACTATTGAAGACCAGTCTAAAATTTTAAAGGCGGGGCGGTCAAATAATGAGTTGGATGTTACAAAATTATTAAATACATTAAAACGCATAGGTTCGGATATAAAAATACAACCAATTAAAGAAGCTGCGCGTGAATTATTTATAAAAATGGCAAGAACCATATAAAGTGATTCATATTTTTTTCCATCCCAAAACATAAATAAAATTTGATATCCATTCTTTTGTGCCATATGAATATGGCATTTCATTCCATGCTCGTCTACACCCATTATATTTAAATTTTGGCATGTCTGGTAATGGAAACGGTAAACGAAATAATGATAAAAGTTCTGATCCAGGGAAATACAAATGCAATAATTCATCTATACTTTCAACTCGCAACGAGTAAATAAAATTTTTTGTTTTCCATCCACGCACGTCCATATCATAACAAGACTGGTAAACACACTTATCCAATGACAAAACACTACCCGTCTCCTCATTAAACTCTCGTTTAAGAGCAGACTCGGCAGTTTCTCCAATCTCCATTTCTCCCCCTATTAAAGACACATACCCATCGTCTCTAATGCAAACAAGAATTTCATGTTTATCTGACCACGGAATAATATATACATGTTGATGTATATCCGACATTATATTGCGTATTATGATTTTTAAAAATAATATTTATTGTTGTAGATTTATTGAAAAAACGATCGCATCAATTCCATTACATAAACAACAAACCAACTCCATATATCACACTAACTATGAATTTATTTCCATTTCTAATTCATCTGTATTACACATTATTTCTTTTTTAAGTGTTCCATTTTCAAAATAAACAACAATATCCGGACCCTTGTTACGATGATATTTTCCATCTTTAAACCATGATTCAGATTCTATTTGTCCAGTTTCATAGTATTCAATAATGGCCGGAGCATCTCCCTCTGTAGCTTTAGCACTACCACGATGAAAGTGTCCATCTCTATACCATGATTTGTGTCGTATTTGTCCATTTCTAAAATATGCTATATATGCAGTAGCGCCGCCAGAGCGATGATATTTTCCATTTTTAAGCCATGATATATCGTGTATTTGTCCATAGTCATAGTATGACATTATTTTTTGTGTTTTTGTATGTTGATTTATGGATGTGTTTTTGTCTACATGGCGAATATTTGTTTGATTCTGTGATGATAGTTGAATGAACATGTTTAATATATGATGTGATTTTTATTTTATAATAAATTGGATAAACTACAATCGTGATGATTATTTTGTGATCATGATCAAATATTAAAAATGTTTTTTTAGAAAAAAGTATTATTTCTGCATTAAATTGGTTAATTATATGGTGTCTATGACAATTTTCTCGTATATGTTCGTTTAAAAATATGTTACCAAACCAATAGTGTAGCTCTCCATCTATAAACATGTAAAAATTTTGATTGGGCCGATATAAAAGAGTGGTATGAAAATGGAAAGTTATATTTAACTTCATTAAAATGATTTAACCAACAAGTTGGAATTAAATTATATCAGTAATATGTCTTTATACAGATATCTTCAAGAAGAAGATCATCAGTTGAACAAATCGCAGTATCAGCATCGAAAAAAGTCAATTTATCTTTTGCTCCGTTATTATGAGTATGTGTCATAAACAATTTGTCTTTAAAAGAAAATGTTGATAAAATATTCTTTCCATCCATAAAAGTATCGATGCGGCGCAGCAATCCATTTTCAGATTCTTGTATGCACGATGTTTTAACTCCGTTAGAATATTTTGTATTTTTAACTAGTTTATTGTCTGATTTCCTAAAAAATGAAATCTCTATGATTTTATTATCTTTCCATGTTTCTATTTTAATAAATGCATCCTCATCAGAACTATAAATTCCATCTTCTGTTGTTGACTGTGATGTTCCCATGTTGTTTAAATAGTTTGTGAAATTTTAATTATATGATCCATATATTAATTTATAATTTATATTAACAATTTAAGTTAACATGAATAAATTATCATATGCTTATTTTACAATAAGCATTATTCAATTGTTTTCAATAGGAATATTGTGTTACACTACAAATTCAATTGGTTCATATTACATACATAACTACATAACAGAAAATATTTTTATGGATTGGGTTGTATTTTATACTGGACTAATTATTTTTTGTATAACATTATTTGTTATGAACAATTTAAAAATGAAACGTATCTTTATGATTTCGATGGCTATTGTTGCAGTTTTATTATCAAGTACATATGTGGCTATTACGATAGTAAATTTTAAAATATTTGATTTTAATATGGAATATTATTATATGCCTCCAATCACGTCTATGTTTGGATTATGTATGTGTATTGTGTGGTCATATATGCTTCCATTCTTTCATGCTGAGTTAATTATAACTAATTATACATGATTTTTAATTATAAATAATATATATTGCTTATTCAATATAACACATTATGTTTTTATAACAGAATCTTCAAAATATTCTGGAAAACTAGTTGTCGACAATGCTCCTCCTCCAGATTTAATACCTACAAAATAAAGATCAAAGGACGATTTGTTGTAATAAAATGCGTGGTAGCTAAACAGGTCCGTCATCTTTTTATCGTCTGAACAAAGTGAGTCAACAATATCTTTTGATGTAAGATTTTTATAATAATCAGGCCAGCCAGATTCGGCAGGCAAGCTAGTTGATAAACTATCTCTGATTGTTGTCCTGCGAGTTCCATGTTCTGGGCGTGATGTACTTGCACAGGTAAAAATAAAAATTCCGCCATCTTTTAACATTCTGTATATCGCAGCGACACTATCTCTGTAATGCATGTCATGTTCAAAACACTCGCTTGAAATAATCACATCAAACATTTTATCTGAATAGGTGAGTTTATGACACGGAGAAACAACAGTCACATTTTTTCCTGGATACACATCACATCCAACATATGCAGCGTCTTTGTGGAAATAAAGTCTGTTATTCCCATTGATATCACCAGATCCAACATCTAAAATTTTAAATTCAGGACTAGCCATGTAACAAGAAAAAACATATTTGCAGTAGGTTAAAAAATTTCTTGCTTCTGGGTGCATGATGCGTGTGTAAATAATGATTTATTATTTATAATTTATTTTATTTTTAATAATAAACTTTTTTTTTAATATTCACAACGTTAAGACGGAGGAGCCAGTTAGAGTCACATGTGTTCAAATAGAATCTTTGTCTGGTCCAGAAATTAGGCGGTTGGCAGTTACAGACATTAGAGAAGAAAAAAAATATAATAAGGGTGTTCCTGTGCCACATTCTATTAACGATTTAAAAATGGGAACAAATGACAGACGATTTAGATGTGGTACGTGTATAAATTCGCCACAAGATTGTCCTGGGCATTTTGGAAAATTAGAATTACCCGTACCTATTTACAATATAGGTCAAGTTTCAAATACATGTTCTGTGTTAAGACTGATATGCCCATTTTGTTGTCGGCTAGCATTCACAGAAGAAGAAATTTCTGGAATAAGCAGTGTGTCTATTTTATCATCTAGGACAAAATCTGCATGTTCTAGATGTGCTTCTCCGCTCCCAAAATATACTTCAAAGGGACCAGATATATTTTGGGACTGGACACCACAAGCAGCCGCATATATCGCAGACATTGGACTTTGGCCATCATATGGTCGTCCATTTAATGCCGCCGACGCATTGTCAATTTTAGAAAATGTTCCAGATGAAGATTTTGATAGAATTTGTGTAACGAGACCAACAGACGCAATACTTACTGTTATTCTTGTGCCACCACCAGCAATTCGTCCAGCAATAAGTTCAGACGCAAAAGTACGCAGCGAAGACGACCTTACGTTTGTCCTTGAGCTGTGTATTAAAGCAGTTTCAGACACGCGCGTTGCTCTCGAACAACTGTCTCTAAAGAAAACATTAACTGCGTGTTCAACATTTCAATTAGATATGCAAGCATTGAGACAAAAACGAAAACAACCAGAACACACTACAAAACGAAAACGAGGTACAAAAAACAAAGAAGATGTCGCACAAGAACGAAATGAAGCAGCACTTGAGTTAGAATCAAAAAAACAACGGGCTGTAAAAATCAAAGAAGAAATATCAAACGATATTTTGTTGAAAGGAGTTGTAAATTTGGATACAACACTTACACCATACAGGATTCATTACAATACAATGGCGGTATTTATTGCGACATATCCAAAAATATATGAAAAACTTCAACGAACAATTGCGTCTGTATCAGACAACCGTGGAAAAGTTGTGCCAGCCATTGTTCAACGTTCTGGGAGTAAAGTTAATACAATAACAGAGAGAATTAATACAAAGTATGGTCGTGTCCGTGGCCATCTTATGGGAAAAAGAGTTGATTTTACAGCCAGGTCGGTTATTGGCCCAGGACCAGAGCAAGATGTAGACCAACTTGGAGTTCCTATTGAGGTTGCTAGAATTTTAACAGTTCCAATTCGAGTAACATATGCAAATATTAATGAAATGACAGAGTTAGTGCGTATTGGAGCAGTTCCAGACTCGTTATTTGGATGTGGCGCAAATAGAATTCTATATCCAGACCGGCGTGTTGTTTTTTTAGAATATCAGGATAAACAAAGTCGAGCTGCTATAAAACTCGTAGTTGGGTGTTGGGTTGAACGACATCTTAAAAATGATGATATTGTGTTATTTAACCGGCAACCATCTCTCCATCGACCATCAATCATGGCGTTTAGAACGCTGCTCATAAACAAACGATCGTTTCAAGTAAATCTTGCCGCAACAAAACCATTTAATGCTGATTTTGATGGCGATGAAATGAATCTACATGTCTTACAGAGCGAACCGGCGGCTGCCGAAGCAGCAAATATGATGAATATACAAGAATGTATAATTTCTCCGCAAACAAATGCGCCTATTATCTCTCTCGTACAAAATACGCTTGTTGGACTTTATTTATTAACAGACCAACGCCGCAGTTTTACACCGAATCAGGCTAATTCATGTCAGTCACAATTAAAATATAGTGAAAAATTAACATTGAAAAAAGACTATACTGGGCGTGATATTTTTTCATTTCTTTTGCCTAAAAACATGAGCATGAAAGTGCGGACAGGAGCAGGAGATGACGGCGCTGTGTTTGTCGAACGCGGACAACTCATTTCTGGTAGAATTTGTAAACGTTCAGTTGGGACGAGCAGCAATGGAATTGTTGATGTTATGGTGAGAGATATAGGCGAACGCGAAACAATGCAGTTTTTATCTGATGCACAACGACTCGCAACGTGGTTTATAAATTTAGTCGGATTCTCATTGGGTATTTCAGACACGTGGACAAACAAAGAAACAACAACAGTAATATGCAATACACTTAATGAAGTGTCTATTATTGAAAATGTTTGGAATCGAGCACTGGGTATGAAAATTACATGTGAGGAACGTAGAGGGCTAGAAGAAAAAACAGTTCATATTTTATCTCAAATATCAGACAAGGCGAGTAAATTTGCAATTGATGAATTTTCAGAACAAAACAACAATTCTCTTTTAACCATGATTCGAAGCGGCGCAAAGGGAAAACATGTGAATATAGGAATGGTAACTGCATGTGTTGGACAACAAATTATTGACGGACGAAGACCAAAAAGAGACAGAGATGGGAGAACAATACCATGTTACAACAAAAATGATGTAAGAGCAGAGGTATGTGGGTTTGTACGTGGAAATTATCGCGACGGACTAACTCCCGCTGAAACATTTATGCATTATATGGGTGGACGAGAAGGACTTGTTGACACTGCTGTAAAAACGAGTCGATCTGGGTACATGCAACGCCAACTTATTAAAGCAACAGAAAATCTTGTTGTTGCGTATGACTACACGGTGAGGTGTGAAGGAAAAGCAGTTGTTGAGTTTTTATATGGGGGAGACGGGATGGACGCAACAAAAATAGAAAAAACAGTACTCCCTAAACTTACCCCTAAAAAGTTATTGGAATTATCAATGGGACATACGGAATGGTCATTAAAATTAAGTGAACTTTGGGAAAAAATTTCTATATGTAATGCATCGCGTATTTTAACAACGGATGAAACACAAAACACATATGTGGCGGTAAATGTTGCGCGTTTATTACACAACAGACTTCCAGCTACACGTCATGGAAAAAATATAGTAACTGTTGGTGTTGATATAAATACCGCATATTGTCTGGTTAAAGACACGTCTGATTGGATATATAGGCGATTGCTTCGCCCCCACGATACAAACGCTGCGGTGTATCAACAGTATATATTGTGGCACACTCTATCTCCGTTAAATTTAACACAAAATAATGTCGATGAAAAAGAATTACGAGATATGTTAGACTATGTGCGTGTCAGATTTGACAAATCAATTGTATCGCCAGGAGAAATGGCTGGAATTGTATCGAGCCAGAGCGTAGGAGAGCCAAGCACACAGATGACGTTAAATACATTTCATTTAGCAGGACATGGAAATGTCACATTATCTACAGGAGTTCCGCGGTTTTCAGAAATAATTACGATGGTTCCAGTACCTGCAACGCCATACATGTCTCTCCGTCTTAAACATGAATTTTGCGACAAAGAGTCTGCAAATATTATTTCTAAACGACTTGTTTGTGTAACGCTCGCATCGCTTATAGATAATTATTATCGCGCAACAGACCCACCCAGTAAAAATAAACCACATACAGTTATAGCCGCGCATGAAGATATGATGTGTGGGTCTGCTGAAATATATGGCCCAGAACCTGAATCATATGATGGAATTCCTTTGTCATATGATATTTTATGTTTTGTGTTAAAACGAAAATTGATGCAAGAACATGGAATTGTTCCTTATGATGTGGCACGGTCTATATACGAATACCACTGTAAAAATAATGGAACGCCACTAACATTAATCTACTCCCAATCTCTTGACGATACGTGGTTCATTCGACTTCGAATGTCTGCTATTGATGCGTCAACTCACCACATGATTATGGACATGAATAAAAATATTAAATTATGTGGACTTCCCGGTATTGATATGGCAATTCCAAGACAATGCGTGGCGACAGAAAAAGAAAAAGACGAATGGGCAATTGAAACGTCTGGTTCAGCATTTTTGTTGGCTGCAAATATAGAAGAAATTGATTGGTATCAGTCATATTCAAACAATGTTACAGAAATATGTGAAGTTTTAGGAATCGATGCGGCAAAACATTTAATTTATAGCGAATTACAAAAAGTCGTGTCGTTTGAAGAGGCATATGTCGATAAACGGCATCTAATGTTGCTAGCAAATGCATTAACATTTCGAGGAATGTGTATGGCCACATCAAGACATGGACAAAACAGAGTTGACACTGGTCTGCTTATGCGTTGTTCGTTTGAAGAAACAACTGATTTGTTACTTGGTGCCGCGTATTCAAAAGAACGAGATGATTTGCGTGGACTTACGCAGGCAATTATGCTAGGAAATCTTGCACCGATCGGAACAGGAACATTTGGAATTCAATCAACAACCCCATATTCTGCATTACGAACACAAAAAAACGATTTATGTATTCCAACCCCCAAACCCGATCGAGTTGACACATCTACTGGACTTGCATTTTCACAACAGCACAAAAGATCACGACAAGAATATGAATATTGTGAAGAAATTCTACATGAAAAAACAATAGAAAAAACACTTGATAATGAAATATTTGAAGACGAGTATATTGTTTGTACAGTAGCAGAACCAACCGTAGATGCAGTTCGTGGGTTTAGACCATCAAGTCCGTCTGATATGATATTTGAATATGATATTTGAATATGATATTTGAATATTACGAAATATGATGATATTTGTAAAATATATTTATAATTTTAATTCATTATTTATGTTGTTGTAATAATGTTCATAACCATTCACCTAAAAAAAAAAGATACCATACAGATCAAACAGAGATATATTTATAACTATAATACTGCGATCGTCTACTGCCCATATACCAATTATTTAATATGATATTTTTTGTTGTAGAGCAGAGCAACGTTACTTCTAAATTCAGGTATGTGCTATATTCTACCATAAAATAATTATATTAAAAAATCACAAATTTAATGTCTAATTATAAAAACAATGTGTTGCATAAAACATTATTAATCGCCGGAGAACGTGCAAAAAAAATACTATCATACGCACATAATAGCACAAATGATGAACGTAACTATTTTTTAAACATTATAAAAAACGTTGTATTCACATACTACCCTAACAACACAATAAAATCAGAGACGTGGTATTATAATGAAAAAATACATCGCACATATGGTCCGGCATATGTTAAATATAAATATGATGGAACAATTGATTATGAGTATTGGGCAATAAATGGTCTATTACATAGAAAACATGGACCTGCACATATTATATATTTTACAACTAATACCCCACAATGTGAAACTTGGTATATGAACAACAAAATTCATCGTATTGGGTATTGGCCTGCTCGTTTAGAATTTTATTCTAATGGAGCTATTAAGTGTAAATCATGGTACAAACATGGAAAATTCCATCGTCTTTTTAAACCAGCAATAGTTGATTATTGGCCATCAGGAACTAAGAGATACGAGTCGTGGGTCATTAATGGAATAAAGCACAGAAAAAATGGTTGTGCTGTTATACTGTATGATATTGATGGCAATGTTGAAAAACAAATAAACTATTTAAATGATGTCGAATTTTAATAAATAATTTATGTTTTACTATGTCATGTGTGTTTACTGAGAATTTATTGTGAACCTTGAAACGACAATGCATTTGTTGTGCTGCAACACACACACAAACAAACATCATGCCACAACCGATCGAACATGACCATTTGGAAAATAGGTCACCTTTGAAAAATTACACTTCTCGCCGTCCATGTACCACATTTCCCACTCAACTCCGCCGACTGGTCCATAATCGGCGTCCCAATACTTGATTCTTGCAGGGGCACCGACTCGATGAAATTTATCATTGTAATACCACTCCTCCAAAATGACCGACCCGTCGTTTCGATAATTTATGATGGCCGGTCCGTCTGTTCGATGACACTTCCCACCAACACAATATCCAACCATTTCAATTGTGCCGTAAAGAGTATACCGAACAACGGCAGGCCCATCTTCGCGATGAATCTCACCACGTTCATCGCGCCACTCTTCAATAACAATGGCATCATCAATTCGTGTAAACGTCACGGCTGAGATCCTCTTTGTGAGCTCGGCAATCTTGCGCCGCAAAAGCACAGCGAGTTCGTCATTTGTGTTCGATTCCAGCATGATATTCAGGCGGCCAATCTCGTCCATCGTCTCCTTACCCAACACACATTCCAACTTCGCCATGATACTTGTTCCGTCTGTCGATTTGTGAGATCTACAGATCTACTATGATCCAAGATCTATGATCCAAGATCTATTTTTAGATTTAAAATTTTCTAACTATTTTCATGATGGTGTTGTGTGTTGTGTGCTATAATATAAAGTGTTGTAATAATTTAATATTATTTATTCGTTGTTATGTGGTTGCAAACTTATACAAAAATCTATCAAATCATAAATAGAATCAAATTCTTTTTCAATCGGTCCCTTATCGAAATTTGTCCCAAAGCTTACATATATTTGGAATACATTACACGAGTCTACAATTAATATATTTATATCGTTATTTATCGCATCTATGTGATTTGAATAAATATCTGACCGTAGTCCCAACATGCGTCTAACCTGTTCAAGTCGAGACATACTTTTATTATGAAATTGTTTTATAACACGAAATGAAAAACATATCTGAACAGATCATTAATCTTTTATTGGATCATTTTGTAAGATCATTCATAAGATCAAAATGATCCAATGAAAAATGATCCATCGAAAAATGATCCATTGAAAAATGATCCAATGAAAAATGATCCAATGAAAAATGATCCAATGAAAAATGATCCAATGAAAAATGATCCAATGAAAAATGATCCAATGAAAAATGATCCAATGAGATATGTTCGGTACAGTAAATGTAAAAATATACTTTGGTTAGTAAATGGATGTTGTGTTTACTTGGGTAAAGCCAGGACCGCGAATTAAAAAAAAAGAATTGGGTATTGACGAACACCCTGCTCGTGATCCTGTAACGACTGCTTCTGATTATTGCTGTGAATTATATTTTGCAATTCTATCATGCTTTTTATTTTTGCCAATTCATAAAATATTTATAGTAACCGAAAGACCACAGGTTCCTGATTTTATTTATGATTTCCGTGATTTCGTTTCGGTTGTTCATCATGATGAATTTATACCAATAACAAGATTACCTCTTTACAATGGGCGTGCTATAGAAGCACATTTGGCATATATTGATTCCTTATCTGAGAAATTTATATATTTTAACGATGATATGATGTTGGGTTCTGCTGTCGATCCATCTTTTTATTTTAATCCAAAACCAATCATACGAACAACAAAACGATGGAAACATAATAATATTAATTTTAAAAAAAACAAAAAAACAATTAAACCAACTCTTCAAACAACAGAAACAAGATCGTCAGCATATCTAATTTCAAACAAATATGTTAATTCGCTGCTTAACGAAGCATATGAATATGCAGATCGTGGTATATTGTTACATCACGGTACTCCACTAACAAAAACGATATTAAAACGAGCAGAATATTATTTTCCAGATGAATGGTTAGAAGTTTCTTGTTCAAAAATACGAAGTTATAAAACAATAAGCCCAATTCCTCTTGCATCTCTAATTGGTATTTACGAGGGACTCGCAGATAATGGAGAGGCGTGTGATATTGCATGGCATTCTGCCGACATTGTAACAAAAAAAACACTGTTTGATATATATACAAAACGTCCCCGATTTATTTGTATCAATGACATTGGAGATCATTTAGGAAAAGAAAAGATTAGCATGTGTTTTAATTTTTTTAAAAATTATTTTATAACGTGTATTGATGAGGAAGAAGAGAAATACAAAATGATCATCCAATGAAATGATCCGATCTTATAAAATGATCTTATAAAATGATCCTACAAAATGATCATCCAATGAAATGATCCGATCTTATAAAATGATCTTATAAAATGATCCTACAAAATGATCATCCAATGAAATGATCCTACAAAATCGTTTGGTCGTTTGATCATTTGATCATCGGATCATTTCATTGGATCATTTCATTGGATCATTTCATTGGACCGGATCATTTTTCATATCCACACACACAAACACCCACTTACTTCTATAATAACAACATACATGGATATAAATATTTACGATGCAGGAATAATAGATTTATTTATATCAGCACTGTCAGTTCGAAATGATGCTTTATTAGATTCTATAAATATGGAAGTTGGAAAAATAACACTTACCGATGAAGAATTTTCAGAACTACTTTCATATGGCATAGAATTTAAAGACATAATAATTAAAATTATTGATTTTGATATAGCATTTGGACTATATGCTATGATGTACTCTATTTTTTCAAATCCGTCGCGACATTGTTTAAGAAAAGGATGTGAATATGAAATTGGTCCAGACGATGTGTTTTTCGATATTGTTGGAAACGATATGCTGTATATAAACATGTCTACTCTATTGATGTTAATCAACGAATCAAAAAATGGAAATATCATACGGTGCAGCTGTATACGAACAGATGTAATACAAGGAGAAGCATTTCCAGTTTCTGTTATTAGTTTACATGCAAAAGAAAAAGAAATGCCACGCCCTCCGCCTATTCCAAGCGCTATTTCAAGTGCTGTTCCAAGTGCTGTTCCAAGTGCTGTTCCTATAACAAAGGACCCATATGAATTTGCATTTTTAAGAGATGTTGATATGTTACGCTATGATAACATTATTAAATCATCACACAATAACAATATAAAATGGGGAATGTTATTTTCTTGGAATTATAAAATGTCAAACTAAAAACTATCTTGTTTTAATATATTGTGTCGCTCCAGCTCCAAAGACACACAGAGCCAAAATAAATGATATTATTACAATGGTTCCAAAAACTACACGTCTATTTTCTCTATTTTCATACGCGTCTTCTGTTTCACAAACAATCGATGGTTTTGTAAAATACAACGATAAAAAAGAAATAAAAAAAATAACAATTGCCGAAATAACTGTAACCCTCATAATTTTTGGACGAATTGGAGACGTTGTACCTGTAATTTTATCACTCTCGGATTTAACAAATTCGGTAACATTAAGCGGCCGCGGTTCAACTTCCACCACCGTTTGTGGCGGTGAAGATACTGGAATTGAATTTAAAATTCTATCTCGTAATGCAATTAATTTTGGATCTTGTCCAACACCCCCTTGAAATTTAATTTCACCACGCGGCGGTGGTGGTGGCATCATTGTTTCTTGTTGTATATTAGTTAACGGCTGTTCACTTCGCGGTTCCATTATTTTGTTTGTATGTCTTACATTTTATGACAATTATATGAACGGGTTTTATATATTTTTTTAATAAATAAAAAATGTCTAATAGAGGCGACGGCATAAAAATGTTAACATCAGTAACTGGTAAAGCAATATTGCTAATGGTTGGAATTTTAATTATTGTAGAATTATTTCCGCCTAAAAAAACGCGACTTTAAATAAATAAAACAATGGAGTTTAAATTTCCGGCACATATAACAACAAATCTAATTGGAAGAGGAGTTTTCGGAACAGTGTTTAAAATGATAGGACAGCCATATGTTTTAAAATTAATGGATGCTTCAACAAGAGAAGACACATATGCAATGTTAACAACACAATTTGTTATTACTAAAATTTCTCCACATTTTGTAATAACAGAAAAAATATTTAATATATTGGACCCATTTAGATTTAGGAGTATGTTAGTTGGCCGTGCAGCACATGCAGATATTCAAATACACGGGCATGTAATGGAAGAATTGTTTCCGATAGACAAGTGGACAATTAATAGATTTAAACAAGCACTTATATCTATAATAACGCTATCTCAAAATGGAATATTTCATAATGATTGTCACCAACATAATTTTTTATGTGGAAATAAAATAGAGAAAATATCATATGGCATTCTTTTTGATGACAAAGAAATAAAATTTCAATTAGAACCAGATGTTGTAATAAAATTATGTGATTTTGGAAAAACGAGCACGGTTCCAATGTTAATAAGTGATCCTAAACGTAAAAATATCATTAAAACACATGGAATAGTTCCACATTATGATGTTAATGGGTTGTTACTATTTAACTCTGTGTCTGACGTACATCATCTAGTACAGCGTTTACCAATAGAAATAACACATAAACTTATTGAAATGTGTGAAGAAACATGGATAAACATTTCACACGCAAACGAAAAAGATATAGATATGTATTATGCACAAGAACTTGAAATTGTAAAATATTTTATTATTTTTAATGAAAAACGAGTAGATAGAGCTAATTATTTCCCAACCAAGGAAATTAACATACAAAATAATTTACAATATTGCACGCCATTAAAACATAAATACTGTATTACAGATGTTATTTACAAAATTGTACCAAACGAGCATGGCACAAATGAAATCATATTTAATAATGCATTTAAACCAATTGAATTTTATTATAAAAGATCAAAAAAAAGTTCAGAAAGAAGTTCTAAAAAAAGACACATGTCAAGAAAAACAAAAAAACGACAACGGTCCACCAGCAGTAATTCGTCAAGTGATAAATCAAACATAGCTAAATTAATTCGTAGAATGACTAGCGACACTTATTAACTATATTAAATTAATTGTTCCGACCTAACAGATATTTTAACCCCTTCTTTTTTTTGCTTTTTCTTAGTATTTGTTGTTTTAGCAGAACCAATTACCTTTTTATTCGTTTTTTCAATTACCGTTTCTTTATTTTCATCTTCTCCCATTGCTTGGCTTTTTGCAACTGTAATTTCTCTCCGTATCGCGTCTGTCCCCATACTGGTTTTTTTAGCATAACACCTATCAAATATATACCATGATGGACTCCCAATCTTAAATTCCGGAACAACTGGTTTTCCATCTATAATCCAGTCTTTTCTCAACTCGGTGTAAAATATATTTGCATATTTATTATCTTCTGGCGTTCTGATTGTTCTGTCCAACACAAGTGCTCGTCTGCCCCGTGTTGCTTCCTCAAATACACTTACAAATTCATCAAACGACAGGGTTCCAAAATAATTTTGGTGTATAGACAACCTATTTTTCAGAGCAGTGTCTGAAAAAATAATAAGGTAGTTAATATTTGAGCGAAGAGCTGGAGATAAATCACAGATGTACTGAGTCAAATTTATAAACATACATTTTGGGTGTCTTCCATTTTGAAATAATTTTCGCACAGAACTTGATGAAAAGTGTTTTTTTTCATACATACAGTCGTCTGCAAATAAAAATACATGTCTGTTATCTGCAGCTTCTCCGCCATGTGCTTCCTGAATTGTCGTTTTTGTTTTTTGTATTTCATCTAATACTTCGGGATACATGTCATCATAAATAAATGACGATGGCATGTGTCTACGAAGCTCCCTGACAGTGTCTAGCGTTGGAGTAAATGCAATTCCAGAATGAAGTCTATTGCGCATTTCATACATTATAGACCAAGCGAGTTGTGTTTTTCCAGAACCGCGCATTCCAAGCATTATAATAATTGCATCGTCTACAATTGAACTCATATTCCACGGTTGAAGAACAAGTTCCATAGCCATATATATATATTTAATTTATTTAAGTATAGTTGTTATTCAATTAAACAAACAAACACAATCTAGTCTTAATTTTTAAATATTTATTTATTCTGTTGTTCCAATCGACGTAAAAATTCAGGAGGCATTGTAGTAAATGTATTTTGTTCTATTTTAGGCCTAGCAGTTTGTAACTGTTTATCCTGCAATGGTATTAAAATATCTACAGGTGTTTTTTCCACCACCTGCGGTTGCCGTTCCTCATGAGTGTATGATTGTTCTGCATACGGTTGGATTAAAGGAGACTCCGAAATTTTTCTATGGCGTTTTATTAACCACATACTCAACAACACCACCAATGAAATTATAAATAAAATACAAACCGTGGTTGCTGCAGCCCACATGGTTGCATCTCTACGAATCGTTCTATCATTACTATTTGATATAGACGTATCAACCGCTGCCGTAGCATGTATATAACTCGATTGAATTGCATGCCCAATATCTGCTGGTTGTGGTGTTGTACGATCTTTTTTTTCAACAACTGAAAGTACATGTGAAATATATTCCGGTGTGTTTAAAGCGAGATATGAATCCAACAAATCTTGTCCAACAGGTGTTGGAAGATTTATTATTCGTTTTAAAAGCTCAGGCTCGTTTGAAAATTTTAAAATTTTATCAAAATAACGATCAAATTTTGAAGACCATGGACCCGCTTTGTCCATAAAAGATGCATTTTCAATAAGCTCCGCAGCGTTTTTTCGTTTTATAGCATCCTCATATGCGGTGGTCGGAATAATTGGACAGGCACACAGAAACGAAACAAGTTTTAAAAACACAGCATTTGATTCTTCAGTAGTAATTTGAGTTCCAGCATCTTTCAACAAAATAGGTGCACACGCTGCCCAGGTTGTAGACTGCTGTCTTATTAAAGAAAGCGTTTCTTCCAACAATTCACCATCGATAGGAACTGTAAGTAAGTTTATTAATAACAATGTAGGACTTGGCGATCCATATTGTTTAGACCCCATAGACGCATAAAAATTATCATTGTCCCTCCAAAATTTTAAATCTGTTTTTTTAACAGTTTTTTTAGGTAAACGAATTTCTTCTATTGTTTCATTTTTTTGTAATTGTTCTTCGGGTTCAGCTCGCGTGTTTCGTAATGGTGTACCCAAGTCGTCTGACTCGTCCATCACAAATAATTCAACCGCATCTTCCATAACCGTCTTTTATTTGTATTACACAAAAATATAATAATATATTACAAAACATATATATAAACAAAGGAACATGTTTAGCCCCGCAATTTCACATGAAGTCGGTATTCATGATCAGAAATATTCAATGATTGATTTCGACACCGCCCCGTATGAAACAGTTTCTGAAAATGCGCCATTCCCATACAATGCACTAAAATACGTTGGCGGGCAAGTACCCGCTGGAATATCGGAAAAGGCACTTGCGCTTGGAACACAAGAACGCGTACTAGCCCCACAGCCTGCTATTTTAAACTCGGCAGTTAGACCAATTGGAATGTATACTGTTGTGTCATCTGGCACAGATGACGATTTTGAACGCGCAGATGCGGCTCTTGGCACTGAAATTGTTGGAAATAGAAGAATATTTGGAATATCAGACAGGCCTGCTCCGATACTTTATCAAACTCCAGATAGCATAGCGAAAGTAGATAGACCGGAAGAATATAACATAAACGACAAAAAAAAGATAGAAAAAGAATCAACTATTCCATTTAGTTTAAAAGAATTAACTAAAGAGTCGTGTGAACAAAACCAAACTGCTGTTGCCGTATCGTCCGAATTAAAAACGAATACACGCCCACATATCGTAAATACTCTTCCCATTGTTGATATTAAAACGGGTAAGCTTATTACACCCGGGAATTCATTACGAAATGAGTTAAGTCAACAATTAAGTGAAGAGTATAAGACACAACTACAAACAGATAGTTCATATCAAGTTATGGGCGAAACAAATTCAAAAAAAAATAGAGAAATGATAAAAACAGAATTAACAAGAACAGGAACTCATAATGACAATAAAGAAGACGAAACAAATAAAACAGTGAAGAAAAACATATTCATTATTCTGACTGCGGTTATTTTAATGGTTGGATTGTTCACAGTAATGTATTGCAGTAATGGACGTAAAAATACAAAATAAAAAATGATAAAAACAATAAAAATTATATAATTAAAAAAATGTCATAAATAAATTACATGGAACATGTGCCATCAAAAATAGTGTCTGGACTTGGTGGTGACGGTTCTGATTTTTTAACAGATTCGCTTATACTTACCTATTTTTCATTAATTCTTTATTATGCAATGCTGATCATTGGATTTTTTGAAAATATTGAAGAAAAAAACACACTTAAAATGGTCATAAAAGCATCGCTTGTAATGATTGGTCCGCTTGTAGAATCAATGAACGAATTTACGTTACGAGGAATTCCGGTAAATAATGCTTTGTTTGATTCTGTTGCGCCAATAATGTCTAGAGAACACATTTGTGAATATATTTCAACATACAGTTCAGATGTTTTACATAAATTAAATTCTGGAAAAACAAAGCGAGAAATATATTCAGATATTGTAAACTCTATTTTTTCTGATATTTTTAATACAGATGACGAATACAGCGAAGCTGAAAACAGCGAAGCTGAAAATAGTGAAGCTGAAAAAAGCGAAGCTGAAGACGATGAACACGAAGACGTTTCAAGCGATTCAGACTCGGAAGATAAAAAGAGTGACGACATTTCAACAGAAGAAATTTCAATAGAAGATATTTCAAGAATACGTTCACTATGTTATGCATCTGCTGAATTGTACGACACACTTTCGCCAACAACAGAACTTCAAAGAGCAGTTGCAAAAGTTATATATTCACTATAATATATTATATATAATATTATTTAAATTTTTTTTTAACTATTCACATGATTAATACAATAAATTTAAACAGACGTCTCTTCTTTTATAGTATGTTCGTTATCTGTTGTACTTTTTATACAATCATCAGAATTATTTGCAAAACATGATGCGTGAGATCGTTGCTGAACAAATGGACTTCGTTTATGATGTTTTCCAGAAACACGAGATTCTTCTTTAATTTTATCTTTTTCTTTTATTTTCTCTACCATATGTGCATAGATTTGATCTATGTGAAGTGACGCCTGTTCTATAATTCCATTTTCAAATGCCCATCTAAAATATAATAATTGTCCAACTGTCGTATTAAAAGTTTCATCTTCACCGTGCTCTGTTTTTATTGCGGGTATTGTGAAATACAAACGCATTTTTCGTCGAAAAGGATCAAAAAATCGACGTTTATATCTACGCATCATTTCTTGATATGATGTCTTCACATTAACAACTTTGTCTCCCCATTTATAAATCACTGGAATTTCTGTAGCATAATTAACAACAAACCAATCTATTAACCGTAACGAAAATTCTGCCTTTCTATTTATAAGAGGAACTACTCTGTTTCGTAAAATATCTATCGTAAAATATTCAACAACATGCTTAAATATCTCATATTGTTTTAATGGCATTTTAGTATCCCCCCAAAATGGACCATATTTAAAATGAGATGCACCTACATGTCCATCCTTTGATAAAATTGAAGACAATGGATGTGTCCACTTGTCCTTTCTATTGTTTTCTAATTCAGAACGTGTTAAAGATAGTGACGACACACTTGAAAAAATAGAATCAGTGTCTTTTTCTGTCGATGCTGTTTCGCCATATAATGCATAGTGTGTTCTTTTATGCATTCTAAAATTGTGGATAATATTTTTTTTTATTAAACGACCCATATATCTTATTTCATAATAAATAAACAAATACAAGTATACATATAATTATAAATATAATAAAATGACAACCGCAGAAGTCAATACATTAAAGCAAACAATAACAACATTTAAAAATGAATCTTCATACATTGGAGATACCGAATCTGCCATGATCATGTTGCAAGAAGCAACCAAAACAAGGTTGTATATAATTACTTCGTTTTTTATTTTGTCTGCTTTTTTATTAGTTTATTTTTTTTATATAGAACCACGTATACATTATTCAAATATAATAACCGTCGTGGATTCAGCAAAACTAAACGTAAGCGGGCTAAATACAGCAATAGCGTTAGAATTTCCAATTTTAAAGGGGTGGTGCGGATTCAATGAAAATTCACAATTTCCAGAAGCAATGTTTATAAGTCTAAATATGCCACAATATAATTATGTGTTTGCTAAAAATCCAGTTCAAAACACACAACAAATGTTTTCTAATGACATGTATGGAATTTCTAATAAAACAGCTAAAGATTTAGCATGTGCGTCATATATGGGAGATGCAAATTTATGTTTGCCGCCATGTACAAGCAATAGCGCGACGCCAGCGTCCTATGCATCATCGATGATATCAACCGGAATATCAATGGCAATGTCTGGCGGAGAAATGGGTGGGCCGGTAGGTGCAGTTGCAGGATTACTTGCCGGGCTTGGAATCGGTGCTGGATTAACTAAACTCGGTTCGATGAACTCCCCTCCTTGTGCATCTTAAATTTTTTCCATAATTTTGTAACAAAAACAAATGTCACTAACGCCACAAAAAATAAAGTTTGTAAAATTCCTCTTGTTTGGTCGTCTTCGAATTTCAGTGAAGATACAAACCAATCAAAGAGATCTAACAACAATAACACAAAAAAGAATGTAAAAATTTTAGGATGCTTGTATCTATACAATAAAAATAATATTAATAAAAATATTATAACTGTAATGATCCGTTGAAGGAGCAACATATCAATTTTATTTAATTAAAAATAAAATAATAAAATAATAGAATACATTACACTGATGCCATTGTGTTGCCGCTACACCATAAGAAAAAATATGTTATATCACTATCCAATCAAATTGTTGAAAACATTAACTTGTAGTCGCTGTTGGATTGATTGTCAACACATACACATATGCTGTAATTCTATTAATTAGGTGTACAAACATATTTTATTAATTGTTAATTATTCAAAACATAATTTATTAATACTAACACAATACACAAATCTTAATAATATAACATTTTATTTAGAAATTAAAATTAACCAAAAGTGCCTATTCCTCGCCACGCATAAATACCGTTGGCTCCAGATGGGATGTTTCCATTATTAAATGTTACATTTGTGCCACCAAGTGTCGTAGTTACATTAAATGTCGTTCCAGCTGTTGCCAAACCACTAATAAAATATAATGTTGTTGGATCCAATGAACCTCCAACCCACGTTGAGTTGGAGGCACTTGCCCCATAAAACATAACCTCATCACCATCTTGAGCGAGCGAAGACGACGACCTCATATTTGCACTTGTTGTAATAACGCCCGTTGTTCCACAAACGCTTGAAATTACAGGGTCTGCAGGATCTGCTAGCCGCCAACAAAACTTTTGAATTGATAGTATAGTTGTTGATGTTGGATCAGTGGTGTATACATTACTACCATTTCCATTGCTTGTTGCTACAAATCGAATACAGCCTTTTCTTCCAAACCCTGCCGCGTCTGGTGAACCTAAATACAGAGCTGGACCCCATTTTCGCTCAGTTGTCCCATCTTGTGTTGCTAGTTGTGATTCTAGAATCATACCGCCAGCTAAATAATTTTGGTCATATCCAGTATCTGTATTTCGTCTAACAGAGGCCATTGTCGATACCGCGACGGCAGGTGTCCCAGAAAGAGTTGTTGGACCAATATGATACACGGCGGAGCTTGTCTCGGAGAAAAGAACCCAGCTTTGTGCCGACGTAGTAAAATCTGCAAGTGTATTAACCTGGACATATGACCGTCCGGCATATGTACCTTGCTCGACATATGTATACGCCGAGTTTAATTCGGTATATACATCTGCATCTGATGTTCTTGTAAGAACACATTGAACACTAGGAGCCCCGGCAGTTGTAACCGCATAAATACCCGCATGGAAAGTATTACCTATTGCAACTTGGTCCTGTGTAATTAAGACTCTATTTACTACATTTCCTCCTGCCGTCAGAGCAGCAGAATCAAGAGTGTCAATATATGTCGCTCCTGCCGTGTCTGCCGTTATTGTGCCGGCACCTGCATTGTACGTATATGTTGGGCTTGAAACAAATGGAGTATTTGTACTAGACGCACGAAGTTCACAGTATTGTTTAAAGTAAAGGCCAACAGCAACTGAATCAACATACGCCTTTGTGGCCGCCTCTTGGGCATTTGTGGGATTTGCAACGTTGCTCACAATAACTCCGCTGCTTGCTGTTGTTGTTGTGAGCGTGAGCGACGCAGTGACTGCAGTTCCGTTTGTAACAGTAAATTTAACATTACCGCCATTTACAGATGATGTAATGGTTGCATTAGCTGCAGACACTAATGAAATTCCAGCAGTGGACCCGGTGCCGGTTGTTGTGATGGTTGCATTAGCACCATTAACATATGCCATTGTCGTTGCATTGAGAGACGCAGTTGTACCTCCATTTACATATGCTGCATCTGTTCCTGTAACACTAACAGCGCCGCCAGTGGCCCGCACAGTAGTTGACGTAACACCATTGACATACGCATCGGTAGATGCATTAAGTGATGCGGCTGCAGTACTACTACTTACAATCGCAGTTCCTGTTCCTGTAACAAGAACAGCGCCGCCAGTGGCTTGCACAGTTGACGTAGCACCATTGACATACGCATCGGTAAATGCATTAAGTGATGCAGCTGCAGTACTACTGCTTAAAGTTGCGGTTCCTGTTCCTGTAACAAGAACAGCGCCACTCGTGGCTCGCACAGTTGACGTGGCACCGTTGACATACGCATCAGTTGATGCATTGAGAGATGCAGCTGCAGTACTACTACTTAAAGTTGCGGTTCCTGTTCCTGTAACAAGAACAGCGCCGCCAGTGGCCCGCACAGTTGACGTAGCACCATTGACATACGCATCGGTAAATGCATTAAGTGATGCGGCTGCAGCACTACTACTTAAAGTTGCGGTTCCTGTTCCTGTAACAAGAACAGCACCACCCGTGGCTCGCACAGTAGTTGACGTAGCACCGTTGACATACGCATCATTTGTCGTTGCATTAAGTGACGCGTTTGTATTTCCAGAAGCAACCAATGCACCTCCACTTGCTTGGAGTGTAGCAGTCAAGCCTCCTATAAGTGAAATCGGCCCATTCGTCGACCGGACAGTAACAGTTGAATCTCCATTTCCTTGAACTGTAACAGCCCCGTCTGTAGAATATATTCCAAGTGTACCAGACGCCGGTCCTGGTGCCAATATTGTAAGCGGCGCAGTGGTTAAAGAAGAAAGTTTACTAACGGTTATTGTCCCAGACATTTCTTTTATTTACAGTTAATAATAAAAAAATAATTTTATTTATATGTGTTCTATGATGCATGTTCTATAACATGTTCCGTATCACGTATACCTAATATTGTAAATAAATTAGGTAAATGTGCATGATCAGAAAGCGAATGTTCTTTTGCACAGCCAGTTACAACCTCAATGCCAGTTTTTGGTTTACTTGTGTTGCCAAATCTTACAGATTCGGCTCTTAGATTTTCACACCAAGAAATATTGTGTTTTGTAGCAATAATCTTCTGACTTCGCTGAGCCGCATCTGCTCGTTGGTCAATACAAAAAAACTCAAACCGCGCCAACGATCCAAGCTCAGACTTAAACTCCTCTTTGTCGCAAAATGATCCAAATCTCTTATATGATCGAACAAGAGAATCATGAAATTCGTCCTTGGCAAAACATACAACGTCAATGTATTGAGTAAATGCAGCCGGGACTTGTTTTACGTCAAATACGCATAAAATAACAAAAATATTGAGTCGACCTGCAACACGCACAACGTTTAAAACATCTGCAGAATTTGATTTCTCCCACCAATCTGATGATTGATCAAAAACAAGCGCGACATGATCAACTTCTTCTTTTCCTATCTGTGCATTTTCTTGAATTTTCTGAGTCGCGATTGCCATATTTCCAGCAGACACCATAGATGTTTCAATAACATAACGTGTGTCAACAATACCATCATATGACACAGGTGTCTTTTTTGCCGTCGATGCAACAGCTCCAGTCAGTTTTTTATTTTGAAGTAGTAAATTAGATACAAACGCTTCTTTTCCACTTCCTCTACGCCCAACAACAAGAACATTAGTCGCTGATGTCCACATTTGTTGAAATTGTGATTTTATATTTAAATTTATTTTTTATTTTTTTATGAAAAGATCAAATAACAATTTAATTATTAAAATTGTTATTAAAATCAAATTAAATCAAAACACTGACGTTAATTCATTGAGTTCATATTCCTCTGTACAGCCAGATAAAAATGTATGTCCTGGTCCACTCCCGCCGCGCCATGTAGGTTTTACATCTGATAGGTGAGATGATTGAAGAGGGGCACCAGTAACATAGGGTCTTGGTGCATATGTGTTTGGGTCATGATTTGCCTTAATGCGAGGATCTCCATGTATCATACACCGCGATATTCCAACCTCTGCTCTCGGCCACGGAAATGTCCTGCCGCGATTCCACCGAAACATATCTTCTTTAGGAACAACTGCTCCCTCTTCATCAATTTTTGTAAAAACCCACTGTGCTGCCTCGTAAGATACTGGTATTTTTTTAGGCAATTCGAGCCAGGTATCGTCTGATTCATCTTGTGCCACGTCATCAATATGTCTAACCTTACTCATAATTCTCTTTATTCTTTAACCAAATAAATTATATTTCTGATGTATATATTATATATAATATTGGACCCGATATAACCCCTGTAATAATTGCGCCTCTCCTAATTGACATATCTATATTTTCTGGAATCCAAAGAGGTGACGACAGTAATAGTCCTAACAACAACCCAACAAATATTTTACCAGCAATAGACCCATATCCTTTTTGTGGACGCAATATATGTTTTCTTGGACCATCCATTTTTTATTAGACACATTAAATAAAATGGACACGACATTAATAAATCTTGCAACGAAAGATCCAGAGAGAAGAATACTGGCTATACTCGCCCATGAAAATTCTATAATACATAAACAGGCAATAGAGACTTCACGAATGACTGAAGAAATTGAAATTTATAGAAAAATGGAAAAAGAAGCTAAAAAATCAAAAACACAGCAATACAATAGCAGTACAGTATAAATAATAAAGTAATAAATTATGTGTTAAATTAATTTACCCGATTAATAAAAAAACAACAACAATGGATTTAATAAGATTTTTATCGGACGAGAATATAACAAACATTACAACCGCTCTTTCATCAAGGTGTGTTCGTGTTGGAAAATTTCTTGGACGTGGTACATATGGAGCAGTGTTTGAAATTGTTGATGTTGGGGGCGTAGCTGTAAAAATACAGACAGATATTGGTGACGAACATGAGGTAAGAGACGAGTTTTTTATGATGAGTGTATGTTCTGATATGGTAAAAATGAGATATTGTATAAATTTCCCATTGTTTTTAATGGTGTATAGATTTGACGGAATGGTATTTAAAAATTCAGCTGCGTCTTCACCATTGCCGTTGCAACTTATAACTCAAGATAGATACTTTATAGATGTATTTACCGGACCAGATCTTTATGAAATTGAACGAATTAAAACAATGCCGCGCAAAGCTGTAACCTATGGAATTGCATCCAACATAATACAACATACTGCCCGTAACTTATTTGAAAGCGGACACAATAACAGATATTTATCAGAGGTAATATGGCAGACCATTATGGCGTTGTATGCGCTTCGAACACGAGGCGGGTTATATCATAATGATTCTCACGATTCAAATATTTTTCTTATAGAGGTGAAACCATGCACACTAGACTATATAAATCATGGAGTTGTGCGAAGAGTTAATGTAACAAAATATTATGCGGTGTTGGGAGATTTTGGACTAGCTGCAGATATACCAATCGTATTTACACATGACGAAGTAAGACACGATACATTAACGTATGGTGTAGATAAAAAAGTTGGAGTGAATTATGTAAGTGATTTAAATCGTTTATTAACTACTATTTGTAGTCCATATGAAATGAGTCCTGAGGTTTATGAAATATTTAGAAAACTTATTTTTGTGTGGAGAAAAATTTTGTATGCGATAAAAAAAGGATTACCAACAAGTAAAATTTTTGATATATATGATGAAGAGCTTGTAGAACTAGAAAAACTTGTATGGGGACTACATGGCGGAGCAATGATTACAAATCAAACCGCACAGATTGGCCCAATTATTGTTTGTGAAATGTCGAAAGATTCAAAATTGTTAGAAAAAACTAGTTTTAAAGAATGTTCGTCTGTTAACAAAATTGATTGTGTAAAACCGGCGTTTATTCGTAACGATGGCGGAGGAATTGTATCAATTTGTGAAAAAACAATTATGGCAATATCTCCAATCTCAGATTCTGTTTCAAAACCAAGCGTAAAGGTAACAACAACGACACCGCGTTCAAGATCAAGGTCAAAATCGAGGTCAAAATCGAGGTCAAAATCAAAACACAGGTCTAGGTCTAGGTCAAAATCTAAGTCAACATCTAGGTCAAAACACAGGTCGAGGTCGAGGTCAAGAAAAAGACGCGACAGCATATAAAAATAAATTTTACTACAATATATAAATATCACACAACAATATAAATGTCTAAACATAATGATAATTATACAAAAGCAATGACAATAATTTCTAATTATCCGTTTCTCCTTCAAAAATCAAATGTTGTTGAGTGGAAAGAATTACTCGAGAATGAAGATATAAAAAATAAAAAATTACATCCTGACAACAGTAAAGAAAATGAATTTATCGTTCAAAAAGAAGATGATGATGAAAATAATGACGACGATAGATATGAAAACGATGGAAATGAAATAATGGACGAATTGGTGGATGAATTAGCTGACGATATAGAAGGCGAAATAGCAAATGAAATTGAAGGAAATGACGAAAATATCGATGGAGATAATAATGCAGATGATATAAATATGGAAGATGGAGAAGAACAACTTGGAGAAGAAAATGAAGAAGAGGACGAAGAACTAGAAGACGATGATGAAATAGCAGAAATAGGGTCTGATGTTGATGATAATGATATGTTTGATGATGAAGAAATATAAAATAAAATTTTCATTATATATAAATGGATCGATTAGTTGAATTTAATGATTTTATAAAAAAAATATAACATTAATATTGTTGGAAATTATGATAAAATAATGTTAATAACAATGATTACATATAAATGTTCTCATTGTAAATGAGAATGTACATTGATACTTCTTGGATACTTCTTTGATAGCTGCATTGGAACGTGTTTTTATATGGTATGGTATTTTTATAAGTGTCATCATTAGACAACATAATATGGTACGTGGTGTAATATATGAATTATTATTTACCACCCTCATTTATTGTTACGCTTATAGGCTGAGTCGGAGGCTTCTGTGTTGTTAAAAGAGGCTGTCCAGCAGCAGTCTGTCCAGCAGCAGTCTGTCCAGCAGCAGTCTGTCCAGCAGCTGCTTGAGGCGTTCCAGCAACTTGTGCTGCTTGTGCCGTTGCTACATTACCAGTATTTGCAATTCGTAAATTAGTATCTCGTGCATTAAGCACGGCGTTAATCAAATCGGCTTTTTGTGCATGCTCATATTTCCAATATGTGTATGTTTTATATATATAAACACACATACATAAAAAAGCAAAAACACAAAATAGAAATCCAACAATTCTTACTATACCTAAATTATTTTGAAATGATGTTCCTGTTTTTGTGTCAAAAAACACTCCTATTGTTATCTGTCTGTCGTCAAACACAACTGCGAAAAAAAGAACAACAAGACCTATAAACCACAAAAACATTGACCATATAAGAAATACGATTAATGAATAATTGCGTGTGACAATAGAATTTTCTACGGTATTTAACATTGGTGCCCACATGTTTTTTATTTATTTAAAACAGACCATAAATATTAATAAAATTACTGGCTGAGCAATATCTGAAGTTTACGTTTGTGTTTTTCATTTGCTTCGTTCTCTTCTGCTTCTAATCTTCTTAAAAGGGTTTGTAAATCTAAAAATTTAGGTGGTTTTGGGGGCGTCGGTTTAATTGGCGATGCTTTCTCACCAGGACGATAAAAATGGCCTGGATTTATTTCTTTAAATTTTTCTAATCTTTGTCTCTCTTTGTTTTTAATTTCTAACAACTGTTGTTTAAGATTTAATTCAGCTATTTGTTTCTCTAATTCTTTATTTCGTTTTTTTTCAATTTCTAACAACCGTTGTTTAAATTTTAATTCGGCTAATTCTTTCTCTAATTCTTTATTTCGTTTTCTTCCAGACGAAGAAGAACTTCTGTGTTTTGAATCAGATTTTGAAATGTTTGATATTTTTTCCAACAAATGTTTTTCTTCATGTGATGGCGACAACACACGCATTCTTTTAGTTCCTTTAATTTCTTTTTCAGCACTGCCTTCACGTTTAACGCCTCTTTTACTTTTGCCTCCGCCACCTCTTCCGCCTCCACCACCACTTCCGCCTCCACCACCACTTCCGCCTCCACCACTTCCGCCTCCACCACCACTTCCGCCTCCACCACCTCTTCCACTTCCATCACCACTTCCGCCTCCACCACCTACCCACGTGACATCATCATCATCAACATGGCTTTTTTCAAACTTACGTTTTTCTCCTGTTTTTACACTTTTGGTTTTTTTAGTATCTTTGCGTGTGTTAGAAGCAGATACTGCAGATGCGACCGATGGTAATGGAGAAAAAACAGAATTACCATAGTCTACACCTGCTCTTTTTGTTCTTTTTCTTTGTTCTGAACTCATTTATTTATATAATAAAAATTAAATTGGCAATAATGAATTACATTCACAATAGTCAAATTTTTCATTTTCCGACATATATACCAATAATTTATGCCAGTCAGCATTAACATGTTCTAAAAATGATGACGGTTTTTTTGCAAATTTAATTAGTTTTTCAACATCAAACGTATTTCCACCATTTATAATCCAAGGGAGCGAGTATGCATTTTCAATATGTATAAACATATAAAAAAGAGACACAACATCGTCCCACGGTGTTGTCTTATTACCAGCAATAAGATTTCCTGTTGAAAATTGTGGAATGTGTCTTTTTACATCATCAAACGCACAAACGTTACCAACATCCACCATGACCGCCACTCCATTAAAAACTAAAAAATTTGATGCTCTAAATGACGCAACTGCCAATCCTTTTGAATGAAGATATTGCAATAAAGATAATAACGCTGGTAAATAAATTCTAGGATTGTATGTATATTCAATTTCGTAAGAACACAGCGGAAGTACGATGTATTGATACATATGTGTGTTTTTAAAAAAGTGTCCAAACGTTATCATTTTTAACAAGCTTGGATGAACAATATCGTCACGTTTATAAAAAGCTAATTCTCTTTCATAGTGTTGACTTTCCTTTCGATTAAATATTTTTATCGCAACATCATTATTTTTAAATTTAGCCAGCTTAACAACAGAATGTCCTCCTCTACCAAGCGTAGAATCATGAAACACAACTAAATCCATTTATTTGTATGCTGTTGCTTATTATGATTTTAATTAATTAATTTTTATTAATCACAACTCAATGAGTGATGTTATAAATGTTTCAACAGATACCTCGACAGACGCCCCAACAGGTGTTTCAATAAATGAAAATGATGACGATAGTAAAGATGTTGAGCATATAAGACGTAAAATTATTGGCTCATTAATATCATATGACGGTGTGATTTCTCATCATGTAGATTCCTATGATAAATTTTTATCTGTTCTTGTTAAATTTATAATCGATGAAAACAGTCTAATAATGGTAGAAGTTAATGGAAACACGAGGCACATTGTTAAAATAAAAAATGTATTCATACGGCCGTGTCAATTTAGTGAAGAAAATGGAACTATACGAGATCTTGGTCCGCGTGAATGTATTTTACGAAAACAAACATACGAATGCGCAGTTAACGTTACAGTCGTATATAATGTAGAATACCGAGTATTGCGAGGAAGTACACCAAACCCAGTAACGCTAATAAACGACGACGGAACCGAGTGGGTTATAGGCAAACAGGTCATTACTGAAAAATGCATAGTACAAATCCCTCTAATGACACGTGCGGGGTTTTGTATTACACAAGACAGACCAGATTTCGATGACGTAAATCGTCAATTCGAATATGGCGGCTCATTCATCATTAATGGGGCTGAAAAAGTTATAATTCCACAAGAAAAATTAAAAATAAATACAATTTTTGTGTTTGGAAGCACTGATTCTAAATATTCTCTTGTTGCCGAAATTCGTTCGTTGGATGAACGAAAATTACGTTCTACAAGCACACTTACTGTTTTATTATCTGATTCAAATGGCGTAAAGCGTTTGTGGGTTGGACTTCCATACATTGAAAAACCATTACCCATTACGGCAGTTATAGCACTAGCTGGGTTTACATCAATTGAAGAATTTTCTAGGTCTGTATCGACCGCTGGACGAAGTGGCGGTAAAACAGCCGTGCCAAAAGACCTGAAGCATCTTCAATACTGGATAATGTCTGTAGTCAGAACAGAACAATATGATAAAAATGTTCCTGATTTTTTTCAAATGTCATATACTGCCCAAATTGAATGGGTGGGACAATTTGGAACAAAAAAAACAAGTGTTGAAGACAGATATAAACATGTGCACCATCTTATGTCAAATGAGTTTTTTCCGCACATATCAAACACAAATACACCCGGAGCTTTATTACGAAAACGTCATTTTTTTGCATTTATGGTGCATCGTCTCGTTACAAGTGCAATGGCACTTCAAAAAAATCCAGACCAAGATACAAGAGACAAGGTATTAGATGATAGAGATTCATACACAACAAAAAAAGTTGAAACAGCAGGAACGTTGCTGGCACTTTGTTTTAGACAAAATTGGAGAATAAGTTTAATGTCAATTTTAAATTTAGTAAGAAAAGCAGTCAAGCTTGGGGGAAATGTAGCTATAGGCGAGATTATCAGTATGGTTGAGAGAAGAATGACAGACAATATAAGGTATGCGATGGCAACTGGAAAATGGGGATCAAAACGCGGAGGATCGACACAGACAGGAGTAAGCCAAGTGTTAAAAAAAAATGTTGCTATATCGTTATTGGGAAATTTGAGGCGATTGAATCATCCAATTAACCGAGAGGGGCGTAACCCAAGACCACGAATGTTGCATGCATCTCATTGGAATATTGTTTGTCCTGCTACCACGCCAGAGGGTCTTCCGTGCGGACTTGTAAAAAGTTTAGCGTGCGGTGCTAGAATTACCACCGGATGTCTCCCACAACCCATGTCACAAATTATAATGTCTGCGCTTGATATAAAACAACTCCCGGGATCTTCATATTCTTTTAATCATGCTGAGTTTATCGACGAATTAGTTCCAAATGTAGATTTTATACCAACTGATGTACTTGACTCTTATCAGGAAGTATATGACAAAACATCATTAACTGGCCCAACGACGTTTTTACATATAAATGGAACTCCGTATGGTTTAATTTCTGATGTTGGTATCGCAATAATTACTTTACGTACATTGCGCAGTAAATTGTTCCTCCCAAAAGATGTGAGTATATGGTATGATGCAAACTGTGATGTTGTAAATGTAATGTGCGAAGATGGTGGGTTTAGACGTCCAATATTGATGCCGAAATTTAATAAGGATGAGTTTAAAAGTGTGATTTATAGACATCCTGGATTATGGGAGTGGGCGAGTTCAACGGGACGGGCAGGGTATATTGACAAGTGTGAAGAAGCTGGAATGGTTATATCGTTAAATCCAGAGAATGGAGAACAGTGTTCTGAAATACATCCAATTCTTATGTTTTCGGAAACAGCAAGCCAAATCGTGTACTCTAATCACAACCCAACTCCAAGAAATACATATCAGTCTAACATGGGGCAGGCGGCAATTGGTCTTGGCGGTGACACCTATTATCGCGCAATGTCATATGAGCTGACATTCGTAGAACGACCACTAGTGTCTACATTTATGCAAGAAATGTTGTCGCTTGACACCCAACCAGCCGGTCAAAATATTGTAGTTGCTGTTATGTGTCACGAATACAACCAAGATGACTCGTGCGTGGTCAACAGGCGCATGCTAGACCTTGGTTATTTCAGATGTATTTTTACACGGTCTTATTCTGACACTATACGAAGTATGCCACAATCTGCTCCCGTCGCAGACGGACAGGTGTTTGGAAAGCCAAACAGAGAAAAAACAACAGATTTAATAGCTGCTAATTATGATAAGTTGAGCAGTCGTGGAGTTCCGCTTCGTGGAACCCCGCTCACCGATGGCGACATTATAATAGGAAAACAAACTGCCGTAATAACATCAACAAATGACGAAAAATGTGTAACGTGGCGAGATCAAAGTATGTTGGTAAAACGTGGGACACAGGACTGTGTTGTAGATTCTGTAATGTTTACTAATTGTGGAAAGGGGAGAACGGCAGTTAATGTTAGAACGCGGTCAATGAGAACGCCAGAAGAAGGGGATAAATTCAGTTCACGACATGGACAGAAGGGTACAGTGGGAAAAATAGTTGACGATGTCGATATGCCGTTTACTGCAATGGGGGTAAGGCCATCTATGATTATTAATCCAATTGCGTTTGCGTCGAGAATGACAATTGGACATTTAATTGAGTGTTTAAAAGCAAAAGTGTCTGCATACCGGGGAGAATTTGGGGATGGGACGCCATTTCAAAAAATAATGACAGAAGAAATGGGAAAAGAATTAATAAATGCTGGACTTTCTCACACAGGAAAAGAGCGTATGCGAAATGGAATGACCGGAGAAGAATTTGAAGCAGATATTTTTATAGGTCCAACATATTACCAGCGCCTTAGACAGATGGTTCAAGACAAAGTGCATGCAAGAAGTCGTGGGCCGAGAGAGGTGTTGAGTAGACAGGCTGCAGAGGGGAGGGCACGGTCTGGCGGTCTTAGAGTGGGAGAAATGGAACGAGATGCAATTGCGGCACATGGCGCAGCAGAGATTTTATTGGATAGGTTTTTATATGAAAGTGACGATGCGGTTGTAATTGTATGTGGGGTTTGTGGAATGTTAGCAGAACCAGCCGCGCCGCCGATTCAAAAAAGTCAAAAATATGAATATATACGTGCCAGAAAGCCATACTGTCGTATGTGCCGTTCACATGTAAATTTACATCGTGTCAGAATTGCATATAATATGAAATTGCTGATTCAAGAAGCATTAACTATGAATGTGGTTCTTCGTCTTGTTTTGGAAAAACCAAGTACAATACGTGACACTCGAGGATGCGCAGCGATTGGGATGCACGTTCCAGATGATGCGATAAGAACAAATGCTAGAAATAGAGAAACGCGAGATGAAACATTGCGCAGTGGCGCATATGGTGCAGGTGCTGGAGTACGTATTCCAAAACACAACAGTGGTGTCGAGAAACACAACGCTGGTATCGAGAAACACACTTGTGGTGGTGCTGAGAAAACTCAAAGTTATGCAGAAATGTGGAAAAACGACAATGAGTCAACAAAACAACCGCCTGTAAAGCGAACAAGATTTGTAACTGAAAATGTTACGCCGCCTGCAAATACAAATACATACTCAAATGTTGGACTATATTCTAGTGGAGCCACTGTTTCTGGTGATAAAATGTGGTTATAATAAAAAATATATGTATGAAAAAAATTATTCTATTATTTCATTTTCATATAACTTACACCCATATTTTTTAGAATAACAACGTTGGTACAACCTATTGTTGATTAATAAAAAATAGATTGATGCACTTCCATGTTCTCTTTTAACATTTTCACAAAATCTCGACCCACACCCATCAACATTTATAAATTTAACATCACCACAATCAGAAATTTTTCTTATATGTATGTTTTTATAATTTGGGTTTTTTTGTATACGTGATTCCAACAATAAAATTTCTGGTGAAAAAGAACGACATGGTGTTATTTTCAATCGTTTGTGTTCAGAAATTGTTTTCTTCGGTTTTTTAACAGACACGACACAATATTTTGATTTAAATCCTGGCGTTACCGGATTCCATGTTCTAATACTTGTGTAATGAATAGCCCTGCTTATTGTTTCTTTCCACGGTTTAATAATTACAGGATCTTCTAAAAACACAGTAAATTTTGGAGTATGTGGTCTATTTTGAAACTCGGTTTTATCTTTTGTTGGTCGATCGGAATAAACCATCCGTAACCCCGCGGTGCAATGTACTGCTTCGTCTACAACCTCGTCCCAAGAGTTATGTGAACAATCACGCGGGCCAAATTTTGTTAAAAGCGCATTTCTGACACAAGTAACAAGCGCTAAACCAATTTCTGATGTTACAAACAGCCGTTTAAAAATAACATGAATTCCAAGTTTATTACAGGTTTGTGTTTTCTTTACTGGAGACGATGTAATTATACACTCAAATGTTTCAGATGAAAGCTTGTCATATTCAGAAGCAATTGCATTTACTGCTGTTACGATATGAGAAAGTGGCAAATTATCATATTCCGTGTCGTCTAAAACACCTCCATCGTCTTTTATATGTGTAACATAGTCCATATCAAGATGCATTTTATATACCTCTGTTCGTTGTTCTGATATACACCATGTTTTAACACCATTACATATGTCAGTGCTATATGCATCTAAAAATTCAGAGTTGTTTGTTTTTTTAATTGACAGACATCCATTTGTTAGTAAAAGATGGGTTCTTTCTTCTCCAGGTTTCCACCACCCCCTATTAAATGTTAAAAAAGTAGAAAGTGCTGTTCGCTTCATCAACGTTGCCATGTTTATTTTGATAAAAAATTATAATTTTATTATGATCAATATAGTGTAATCAATATAGGTATGATGATCTTGTTTTGTAAACTAGTCAGTCTTTTTTATTTTTTTTGACATGCGTATATTTTCTTCTCGTATGCGTTTGCGTTGATTTTGTTTTTTAATACTTTTTCTACGCTCTTCTTCTTCGATTTTTACAACGGCTGCTCTAACTCGAGAACTCCATTCAGCTGGCGTGCTCTCAAAAACTATTTTTCTATATCTTGACACGGTCAATTTTGGGTTAACCTTAACTTCAACTAGTTTTACATACACGTCATGTTCTAATTCATCAGACGCATTTAATTTTATACAATCAATGCGCATTTCACGCATTGTGTTACATAAACTTTCTTTTGTTTCGTTTGATAATTCTTTTAATAACGCGCGTTTTTTTCGTGCATCTTCTTCAATTTCATCTATTTGTTTTGAAAGTGATATGTGTGCAGTAAGCACATTTTTTATATCCTCCTCCTTTGCATCATCATTATCTGCTGGTAAAATTATGTTGTCTGTCATAGGTAATTGTAACAAATAAAAATTTATTATATTTTAACACACTACACGTGTTTACGAAGTGACTTAAGTGCACTCTTCACAATCTTGTGAACCTTATCACGGCGCTTTTTGTCGCACATAGCGCAACGACACGCTTTAGCGTGTTTCTTATGATCACCCTTTCGGCGAGTTAACGCCTTGGCTTTCCCCTTTCCACGTTTCGTCTTCTTGTGGCGGCGGCTTGTTAACGCGGATCTACGACGTGCAACAGCAAACGTTGTTGTAAAGTGAGACATGTATTTTATTTATAACATATCGTAAAAAAAATACACGGATCATTTTTTAAAAAAAAACAGAATACAATGTTAACAGAAGAATTTAGACCAAAAACATTTGATGATGTTGTCGGACACAACGAGCATGTACGAATATTAAAATCATACTGCAGTAGCCACGGTCTTGTTAGGTTACTGCTATATGGCCCGCCAGGAACGGGAAAAACAAGTACCGCAATTGTTACAATTAATGAGCTTATTAAGCTTGGAAATTTTGACAACGATTGTGTTTTATTTAGGAATGCGTCAGATGACAGAACCATGCTTGGAATATCAGATGTACGTGAATTTATATCACTGCGTGGTCGCGGTATAATATTTTTGGACGAATGTGATAACCTAACTCAAGATGCACAAGACTCGTTGCGACGAATTATGGATTCAAAACAAGCTGACTTGTTCCACTTTATATTATGCGTTAATGATATTTCTGGAATTACAGCAGAAATAAAGGACAGGCTCGTAACTCTTCGTTTTTCTAAAATAGACATTTCGTCACACGTTTCGTTTCTTAAACGAGTGGCTACAAGACTGGATAAAACGGCACCAGATGATGTTTTTATGGATATTATTAAAGAAACCGATGGAGATATTCGACAAAGCATTAATGAACTTTTAGCGTGTTGTATACTATCAACGGTGCGATCTACGCCTCTCATGTCGCGCCACAAGTCAACGTTAAATTCATTATTGTGTTCATTTTGGTCAAAGTCGATTGAAGAAAGACGCAACCATATTTTACTCGCCGAGGCAAGTGGATACACGTGTCCAGATATTGTTTCTGCGCTGTGGAAATTAGTATGTTGCGAACCTGCTTCTAAAAAGGATGTAGAATTAATATGTATGTCAATGGCGGCCATAAATGCCGGATGTGTAGATAGAATTCACATGTTAAGACTATGTTACTAAATAAATGAATAAGTGTAAAATTAAAGGGCTAATTGTTTATGAATCATTTAAAATATTTATATGAATTTATTCAGATATTGACGACTCATGTGATTTGTCAATCCATACCTCCAAATGTCCAGATTCATCATACTTGTCGATGTATTGAAGCAATCCATTCTTGTACTTCCATTCCTCTTCAATAGTTCCATTTTCATAATACATTACATACTCTGGTCCTCCTCCGTCGCGATGTTCTATTCCATTGATGTACCAATGATGTGTTTTGACATTACCTGTCTTGTAGTATATTGTTGATGCTGGTTCATGCTCTCGATGGCGCTGTTCATTTATGTACCATGCCTCGGCACAAATTTTTCCATCTTCATTGTACGAAACAATAGCCGGTCCGTCCGCACGATGTTTCTTTCCATTTTGGCGCCATTCTTCCCCCCTAACATTTCCATTTTTATAATATACTATGAAATATGGTGCACCCACGCGATGTCCTTTTCCATGTTCAAACCATTTTTGTGAAAAAATATTTCCACCTTTGTAATAGATTGTAACAGCAGGATTACCGCCAGAACGATGCAGCTTCCAATTTTCAAACCATTTTTTTTCATTAATAGCACCGTTGTCATAGTAAATAACAACAGCGGGAGCACCTGCACGACTTACTACTCCGTTGTTATACCACGTTTCTTTCTTGATACAACCATTTTCATGGTAACTTATGGCAACATCTTTGATAGTGAGACGTAGCTGTTCGATTTTGTTTATGAGTGCTGTATTTTCTACTAATGATGTTACTGATTCACCTTGCTTTTCAAGAGTTTGTATCTCTTTCAAAACGTCAGCTGCATAAATGAAGTCGGAAGTCATAATGATGAGAAGAGAGGTATTTGTGAATAAACGGATCAATTGATCAGGAGATCATTTTATTGGATCATTTGATTTGGATCATTTGCTGGATCATTTTAAAAAAATGAATTATGTTTCTAGAATAATTTAAAAATAAAATAATAAATAAATGAAACGTTTTTCTGACACACATACGCAAAGCAGAGAAAGTGGAAGCAGTGTAATTAGTCAAACATATGACACTCAAAAAAATATAAACATATATTTAAAAAAACGAGAACAAGCTGTATCAAGAGAACAGGTTAACAATTTTCCAAAAGTTTCATTATCTCCATACATAACATCAATGTATGGAACTTGGAGAATATGTGAATATAAAACAAATATTTTGTTCGGAAAAAAATCTAAAATGAACAGGCATATATTATTTTGTGGAGATGGACATACATATACAACAAATTGTGATAACTCAACTTTTTTCCTAGATTGGATTTATGGAATGTGTCTTAAACACCCAACCAAAAAATTAACGTTGTTGGTAGAACATCCTGAAAAAAAAGTTATGCCTCGTTTATTTGATAGAAAAATAAACCAACATATGCTTTTAAAACTACGTGCTGAAGTAAATAAACAAGATGGTCCAATGTTTGGAATTATGTGGAAATTACGAAAAAAGATAAATTTTGAAAATTTTACAACTATTGGAATTGATGTTAGACAGGTTGAGACCGGAGGAATTCATATGTTGGGTGGATATTATAAGGACGAAGATGTAGAAAAACTTGAAATTGAATTAAAGGATGTATTAGCTATGTACATACATCTTTTACGTTATCCAACAAAAAAATGGGAACATAAGTTAACATTAAATCATTCTCAACAATTTTTTTTAGAATCATTTTTTACAAAAACAAAAGAATATTTTAAAAATGTATCGAAAATTATAAAAAATGCACTATCAACATCTTTTTTTAAAAAAAAGCAAGATTTATTTTATAAAATTTTATACCTAAGTCTTATACGTCGATTGGATGATGTAATTGCTTCAGAAACCGTGATCATGGACGCATATTGTTTAGCAATGATTTTTCAAATTAAAGGCGACAGTAATATAATTGTTAATGTTGGATCATATCATGTTGAAACTTATATGGGATTTTTTAATATATTAAAACAAACAATTATATTTACCGCTGCAGCACCTTATGAAGATAGGTGTGTTTCGTTTCCAAAACCATATGATTTTCTAGAATAAATTAAAAACGAAATAATAAATAAAACATGTTTTCAAATACACCATCTGACGATGTAAAAAAAGGAAAAAAACGTAAGCTAAGCAAAAGCGAAGTTACTGGAAGTGTATACGTTGATAGTGATCGGAGCGATGTTAAAGAAAGACGTGTTTTACAGCCAGATACACATACACAAAGTAAATCCAGTAAAAGTAGTAAACTCAGTGAAAGCAGTAAACTCAGTGAAAGTAGCAAACTCAGTGAAAGTAGTAAACTCAGTGAAAGTAGTAAACTTAGCGAAAGTAGCAAACTCAGTGAAAGTAGTAAATACAGCGAAAGTAGTAAACTCAGCGAAAGTAGTAAACTCAGCGAAAGTAGTAAACTCAGCGAGAGTAGCAATTTCAGCAACAGTAAACCACGCGTCGAAAGCAGAAGCAGTGTAGTAAGCAAAACACACAAAGAGAGTAGAGTCAGTGGAAGCAGTATACAACCACAAGCAGAGGATAAAATTATCGAACACTATATTGAAAAACGTACAACGGCATTAGAGGAGTCTAAACAAGCTGGATTTCCTCCATTTAAATTATCTAGATTTGCTAATTCAATTTATGGAACAGAATCATTATATTATTATAAAAATTTATATTTTAACGATTGCAGAACGTCAACAACAAATATCAAGAGAAATATCTTGTTACTTGGGGATAAGCACGAATATGTAGATGAAAAATCATGTACATTTTTACTTGATTGGATTGTTGGAATGTGTAACGCACATCCAACTAAAAAACTAACGTTGTTAGTAGAACATCCAGATAAGAAAAAAATAAATTTAACTTTCAAACGAAAGAATATACGTTCACACATTGATTGGGCGGAAAAAAATTATCACGCACAAGGACAAATGTTTGGAATGATGTGGAAATTACGAAATAAAATTAATTTTAAAAATTTTACATCGATAGGAATAGATACGAGAATAAGTGAATCGGGAGGGTTGATATTATCTGTATTTTCATATAATGATACCGAATTAGTTTTGTTAAAATTATCACAACATGATTTATTATTGTTTTTTATACATTTATGTAGAAATCCATCAAAAACATGGAAATATAAAAATGCAAATGATGAAACAGAAAAATTTAGAATACGCACCCTAAAATATTTTTTAAATGTTTCAACAATCATTAAAGATGCATTAAAAAAGTCAATTTTTAAAAATTGTATAAAATTATTTTATAAAACATTATACAAAAGTTTTAAAGACAGATTAAAAAACGACGCCATACTTACAAATAGAGATATTGATGCAGCGGGCTTTGCAGAAACAGTTATTATGGATGCATATTGTTTGGCTGTATTATTTGATATAAATGGGGACGAGAATGTGATTATAAATGTTGGAAGTTATCATACCGTCACATATAAATTATTTTTAATACATTTGGGTAAAGAAAGAAAATTTTCACACCTCACTATTGATAATTGTGTATCTTTTGGTTACTCATTTGATTTTTTAGAATAATAGGTTTATAAATAAAAACAAATGAGCATAATTAAAAGAACAATAACAAAATCTGAAAGCTCTAATAAAACAAATATTAATAGCAGAGAAAGCGGAAGTAGTATACAAGAACCAGATAATAAAAATGTTAAAGATAATATTACACATTATGTTGAAAAACGTGTGAAAGCAATAGAACACTCTAAACAAGCTGTATTTCCTCAACTTAACTTATCTAGACAAGTACTTTCAATATATGGGACATCGACATTATTTTATTATAAAAATCTATATTTTACTAGTGTAAAAACACCCACCAAAACGATTAGAAGAAATATTTTATTACTTGGAGATAGGCACGAATATGTAGATAAAAAATCATGTACATTTTTACTTGACTGGATTGTTGGAATGTGTAACGCACATCCAACTAAAAAACTAACATTATTAGTAGAACATCCGGATAAGAAAAAAATAAATTTAACATTCAAACGAAAACATGTCCGTTCCGATATTGAATGGGCAAAAAAATATTATCATTCACAAGGACAACTGTTTGGAATAATGTGGAAATTGCGAAAAAAAATTAATTTTAAAAATTTCACCTCGATAGGGATAGACACACGAACACATGAATCAGGCGGGTTACTTATGCCGGTGTATACATACTATGAAAAAGATTTGGTTTTATTAAAATTATCACAGCGCAATTTATTATTATTTTTTATACAATTATGTAGAAATCCATTAAAAACATGGAAACATAAAAATGCAAATGATGAAACAGAAAAATTTAGAATACGCACCCTAAAATATTTTTTAAATGTTTCAACAATCATTAAAGATGCATTAAAAAAGTCAATTTTTAAAAATTCTACAACATTATTTTATAGAATGTTGTACAAAAGTTTAAAAAACAGATTACAAAAAGACATTATAATTACAGATGCTGATGACGCAATTAGCTCAGAGACGGTTATTATGGACGCATACTGTTTGGCCGTATTGTTTGATATAAATGGTGACAATAATGTTATTATAAATGCTGGAAATTTTCACACAGACACATATAATTTATTTTTAACACAATGCGGAAAAAAAACAGAATTCTTCCGCTTGACAAATGACGATTGCGTAGCATTTGATCGTCCATTTGATTTCTTAGCATAATTCTTTTTCTACTTCTTTTTCTACTTCTTTTTCTAATTCGTTTAAATCATACAACCACATACTTTTAGCTGTACTGTTTACAATTTCTTCAATTTCTCGTCGATGTATTTCAATGTCTTTTAATAATTTATTTAAGCGTTCGTCTTGCATACTAGACATTGGAAGAGCAAGTAAAAATTCATGAGTGTGCTCTGGAAAACCACGAGCTATCATTTTTTCTGCAGCATTTGAAAAAATATTAAGTCCATTTAAAATTTCTTGAATGAATCTTGCTTTGTATTGCATTTTTGTAAGTTCTTTTGTTTTTATATCTATTAAATTTTCTCTTCGTTTTTCATATAGCGGCATTCGCCATACTATGAAATCACGTACAATATCTTCAACGTGTTCATATTTATGAATTATTCCATTTTTTAATAAATGCATATTTCGCAATGAATAAGAATGAGATAACTTTAAAACAGTTTCAACATCATCTGTTGATGTCATCACAACCGTAAAAGAAATTTTTGGGTCGGAATGATTTTCTTTAAAAGATTGAACTGCCTGACATTTTTGAAGAAATTGCTTATATCCTTCAACTTTAATGTGCGGCGGAAGTTCTGTTATAAATACCGTATTTCCATCCACTCGATATACTCCCTTAGCAATAACGCTGTCTCCGTCAACGACAACACTCCCTAAAAACCCTTTAAAATATGGAATCAGTTGACTTGGGCATGTTTCGTTAATAATTTCACGGACGGCACGAATAATGTTTTTAGGATTATAAGGAAGAACATCGCATGACCAGCCAGTCCCAATTCCAGATGCTCCATTCACCAACACAAACGGAATAATTGGCGCATACCTTATCGGCTCAATTTTTGTGCCATCATCAAACTGATGTTCTAATAGCACATCATCGTCGCCAATAAATATTTTTCGTGTTATTTTTGACAATCTTGTAAAAATATAGCGTGGCGCGGCAACGTCATTATCTCCACCAAAACGAGTTCCAAATTGACCAGACGGAACCAGTAAATTTATATTGTTTGTTCCAACATATGTCTGTGCAAGTCCAACTATCGCACCAGAAAGTGAATTTTCAGCATGATGATAGGCCGTATGTTCTGCAACATATCCAGCAAGTTGCGCAACCTTAACATCATCTGTTAAATTTCTTTTTAAACACGCATATAATATTTTTCTCAAACTTGGTTTGAGACCATCAATAGAGTCTGGAATTGCACGAATCACACTCGCCAATGAAAATAAACGTAATTCTCTGTGTATAAATTCAGCATATGTTACCCCAGCAGAACTATCATATTCAATAGGAGAAATGTTATCTGTTTTCAATAACCATTCTTTTCTGTTGTTGGCAGCATCCTTCCCCTTTTCAAAAACAAGATGAATTGCATCTATGTCATATGTAGGATCTACACTTGTTTTAAATGGAATAACGTTTCTTCGCATATTCGAAAAGTATTCTTTTGCTTCCGCTCCAGTGCTTGTGCCAAGCCCCTTATAATATTTAATTTTATCACCCGGCTGTACTGCCGCCATGTAATCTGCGAGTGTATAAAAGGGAGTAACCGCCCCACGCCTCGTAACCTTTACAATTGGAGTTATAAATTGATAAAACATAGGTGGCGATATATGTAACAAACTTGGCCAAAATGTATCGAAAAAATTGATGATGAGTCCTTTGATATGAGACCCGTCGGCGTCCTGGTCTGCCATAATAACAATTCGTCCATAACGAAGACCAATTACGTTGTTATATGTTTTTCCAAACTCAAGCCCAATAATTTTAACAAGTGAAGTTAATTCTGCATTTGACTCGAATGATTTTGAATCTAAATCTCTTGTGTTTGGTAATTTTCCACGCAATGGAAACACGCCATATGTTGCTCGTTCCTTTCCACTTAACGCAGACAGTCCAGCAATTGCAAGTGCTTTAGCACTATCTCCTTCTGTTAATATTAACGTACACATAGATGTTCCAACATTTTGCGCATCTGTTAATTTTGTTATTCCGAGCAATGTCCTTTTTGTCATTTTAGACCCAAGTGCCTTAAATTTTGCTTCTTCTCGGCGTGCTATTAAATTAGATATTGATTCTTTTGCAGCCACATTTATTTTTTTAAGAAATGATTCATCTAATTCACATTTAGACCCAAAATCTTTTACTGCTGTTGACAACGTTTCTTTTGTTTGTGATGAAAATGCGGGGTTTTCAATTATTGCAGATATCAAAATAAAAATAAGCGGAGAAAGTTGAGTTTGTAACACATCATTTGCTTGCGACAAATAAGATAAAATTTGATTTTTTATGTATTGGACATGAGTTCCTCCACCCGACATATATATTCCATTAACATAAGACACTGCTTCAAATTCAGAGTACTCTCTTATCGCAACACAAACATCCCATCTGTCATTATGGTAATAGGCGCATGCTTTCTCACCTAGAAACAAAGGCGCATATTGCCGCATTGATTTAATTTTTATAATTTCTCCATTAAATGTTATAGAAATACCAAAAGATGCCGCGATATCATAAGCTCGTCGCATAGCAAGCGCGACAAAATCAGAATTTAATTCACACATTCCAAATTTAGACAAGTCTGGAAAAAATTCAATTTGTGTCCAGTCATCTTTGTAACCAGCGTCCTTTATTTTTGGTTTTCCGATTATTGACATGTTATTCATACCTTCCTGTCTATATAATTTACCTGAAGTACATACTTGAAGAATAAATCGTTTTGAAAATACATTTGCTAATTTTCCACCAATCCCATTTCTTCCACCAACAATGCGTTTTTTAGCATCATCAAAATTAGACCCAGACAGCAAATTAAAAAAAATAAGTTCTGGAATATAGATTCCATACTTTTCTGATATTTCAATTGGAATTCCAACTCCGTTGTTCCAAATTTTAACCGAGTCGTTTGTAACAATAATTCTTATTTTTGTACATCCGTGCAATCTATGGTCTGCGGCATTATTTAAAATTTCATCATATAATTTAAGCAACCCAGGAACATACGTTACCATTCGTTTTTTAATTTTAAAACCGCTATCTCGTTTACGTTTCTTGGTCTTTTCACCTAGTACTGGAGGTGGTGTAATTTCATCATCACACGGCACAGCATCAACTACATAATTCATTTCTGTTAGATTTGTTATAGATCCAATATATGAATCTGGTCGATGTAAAATATGTTCTAATGGTGTTAATTTTATGTGAGTGTCTTTTTTCATAATAACATCATCTGGCCTTTTCATAATGACATCATCCGCCATAGCAATATTCTAACTGTATTTATTTAAAAAATAAAATCGTCTGGATCATTATTTGATCATCGGATCATTAGATCATTATTGGATCATCATTTGATCTTGGATCATTATAAGATCATAAGATCATAAGATCACCACAACTCATTTTCGTCTGAAATTATTGACGTCGTAAAAAGTCATATAGTTAAATGACTTGTCTATGCGCGTTTGATGATGAGGCTGTCATGCATACGGAATCAGACACTGGAGTGCTGTGTTCAAGAGATATGGTTGGATACAAATGTCGGCGAGTATACTACTCGTTTTTCCACAAGGCATGTGGAAAAATTTTCCCAGCAAATGTATGCATCACATATTCAAGATGCAAACATGAAAAAACGGAATATGTCGCGTGTTTTCTGAAGAGCGGCGTTGAGGAAAAGGACGATGTCGTAGACGACTCACATGGCTTTGAGTGGTGTCGTGTTGTGTTTATTCAACAGGCTCAAAACAACTATTACAACGAAGAAAAAGACATTCGTGTGAAACTAGATGATGATGAACATGAGATAGACTGTGTTAAGAAGATTTGCAATGCGTGTACTTTGAGTGGGCTTTTTTTGTAAAATAATATATAATATATAATATGTTCATGTTTTTTTTTATTTTCTTAAAACAAAGTTAAATAAATGAGTAGTGACATCAGCGAAAATATAAAAATACGTCTCCAACCACCACTTCGTTTTATTGGTTCTAAAAGCGATATATTATCTGAATTAATTCGGCGCTTTCCAAAACGAGAAATTCGTAATTATATAGAGCCTTTTCTTGGTGGCGGGTCTGTGTTGATTCGTGTTTTGGAACAAGCACGCGACGGAGATCTTAAAATTGATAAATTTTATGCATCAGACATTAATCCCCATATAATATCTTTATTTTTAGCAATTCGTGACTCGCCTATTGAATTGATGGAAGAAGTTGATACACTGGTACGACTTGGGGATGGTGAGCGGGAGTATTATATGTTGAGAGAAATTTTTAGAACACGACATAAAAACGCTGCTCTGTTTTTATATTTACAAAAAAGATGTTTTAGAGGGCTGTATCGCGAAAATAATAAGGGAGTATTCAATGCCAGCTATGGCGAATCTATAAATGCAGTATATAACAGAGAAAATATTTTAAATTTGAGCGTGCTTTTTAAACCAGTAAAATTTGAAATATTGGATTATGAAACCGCATTTAAACGTGTAACATCAAGTGAAGATTTTGTATATGTTGATCCACCGTATGTTACAACATTTGATAAATATATAAGTGGGGGGTTTGATCACATTCGCTTATTTAAATTATTGTTGTATTTAAAATGTCAGTTTTTAATGACAAACAGCATAAACCCATTTAAAGCCAACCCATCAATTTTTTCAAATCAAATTCAAAAACGACGTAAAATAGGAACGTGGGTTGATGGAAAAGAAGTATTTATATCTAACTATCCATTACCAAAATCACACGGGCAGTGCTTTCCATTTATAAGTAAATTGCTTGATATGATTGACATTGGAGCAATAACATGGCGCGGCAATGAGATTGTAATCACAGACAAAAAAACGATGGAAGTTGAAATTTTACCTCGCTTTTTTAAATCAAAAAGTTATGACTCGTTTTTACGACAATTGTATACCTACGGGTTTGAACAACGCTCCACAAATATATTTTTTAATCCGTTTTTTTCACCCGAGTTAACTAATTTAGAAAAAATACAAATGAAAGAAAAACGTAAGAAAAAAGAAATTACTGTCTTATTTTAAAAGTTATTCCATTTTTTTCACCCCATGCCTGGAGTATAAAATTTAGATGCGACATAACACGTATTTCCGTTCCTGGCTTTATATTTAAATCTATCGTAATCCCATACGGCGCGTCTTTCGACGGGACAATACCGCCTATTGTTGGCGGTGATAATAGGAATTTAACAATAATAGCGTCATTTTCTAAAGAAACAACAATCGGATTAAGTGATGTTATAACGACGGATGGGTCTGGTTGATTAAATATGTCACACACTACAGATAAACGAGTTGGCTTTTTACTAAGATTTGTTATTGAAGCAATGTTTCCATTTGAAATATATGAAACTCCGCCATTTTCTTTTTCAAGTGTCATATTTCTGATATTAAACGCGCTTATAACTCCAGTTACATATTCTTCTGTTGCTCCGTTTAACAATGTTATCTGCACACGATCTCCCACCGCAGCCTGTCCCTCTAATATAAACATAAACCCGTTAAATATGTCTTTTATAAATGATTGACAGCCGAGTCCAATCATAATTGACCCAATTCCAGTTGCAATAGCAACAACATCTCCACTAAAACCAATTGCATGAAATATAGCAGCAATTGCAGCTACTGTAATAATAAATATAAATAATGATATAATAATTGAAAAATAAGTATATACGACACTCATTTTTTTACATGTTTTACTCAGTGGGTCAATATATTCTGCGGTAAGGTCATTTGTTTTTGTACAATTTAATTTTTCTAACGCGTATACCCCTATAAAATGAATTATAAGAAGTATACTGATATATCCAACTAAAATTATAATTATGGAACGGCCTGAAAAAGATTTTGTTAGTAATTTTTTACTAAATATTTGTTTTTTAATATCATGTTCCAATAACTGACGCGACATTGTATTTTATTATTTGTGTATAAAATACAATAGTGTGGATGGAATTTAATTTATTAATAAGAACATTAATGATTTATTTTTAAACAGCTTTTGGGACATTAATTTCATCTTGTTTAATTGATTCTTGTAATTTTACTGTATTTGTTTGCTTTGCAGTTTCTATCGGCTTTGCAGTTTCTATCGGTTTTGTTGTTTCTAATGGTTTGGCGGAAGATTCGTTCATCGTCGCTGCGGGTGATGATTTTTCAGATACTGTGTTCAAAATTTTATCTAATAACATAACCTGTTCCGGAATAGATTTTTCAAGTAGTCTACTGTTTAACGCGGAATGTATAGCAGACGATAGCGCTGGAAGATTAGTTGCCGTTTCTGGAGTTACATGAATTATAATTTCTCCAACGTCCGGATTGTCTTGCAAAGTAATGTCTTGTACAGGATCTTTTATGAACGCAGCAGTGTCTCTAATACGCATTGCCACACTTTTTGGAACCAATCTCATTTGTGGAAGGTCATGTGTTGCGTCCATCATTTGTGGATGTATTGCGTCCATCATTTTTGGGAATTCATATGTTGCGGCCATCAGCTGTGGGAGTAAAGACATAAACGCAGTATATAATAAGACTCCAATTACAATTAAAAATATAATTTTAGATGATTGTGCCGGATAGTTTAATAACAACACAAATCCAAGAAGAACAAGAGAATTAAGATTCATTATATTTTATTAACATAAAAACATAAAAATTTTAACATGCTCGAACGCACATCAATTCTCCATGTATATACCACACAAGTCGCACAAACTGGTTTAACGATGTATTGCTATTAAATATTTGACTTGGGCCATTTTTTCGATGGTAGTTTCCATCACAATCAAACCATTCAAACGTATTAACAATTTCATCGTTGCCAAACATAAATGATCTTCTAATAACAGATCGAACAAAACATGAATGAAAAAAAAGATATGAAAGATAATTGGTGTTATCGTCATCATAACATTGTTTTTGTAATGTAGAACTTTGAACAGCTCGTGTAATTATTATATTTAAACTTTTATTTTTTAACAATATAAACATTAAATATTTTATTACACAATATAACAAAAACGTTAAAACCAAGTAAACAAATATCTTATCTAAAAAAAAGACCCTTTTTATCAGAAACTATAAAAAAGAAAGTTGCGGCGTCACAATCGTGGAACTGTGCAATATGTAAAAAACAACTATCATATACATATCAAATAGATCATAAAATACCGTGGCATATTATTAAAACACACGAGTTTTCTAATTTACAAGCACTGTGTCCAAACTGTCATGCGGAAAAAACAGCAAACGATTTAATTTCATTCTCACACAATTCTAAAAAACTTGAAATAAAAACAATAGTGTGTGACAAGTGTGGCATTTTTATATCTCCGTTTTTCAATCAATGTTGGAAATGTTCATCTTTATAACATTAAGATATTTTATTGTTTTGTTGTTTTGTTTTTTTTACGAGTAGAAAAATAAATTGTTAAAATACCAGCAACAAAAAACAGTAATGAAATACTAATAAGTTTAGTTTTCCACCCCGTGTTTATATCGTCTAATCTAAATTGAGAATCAACGGCAGCATTAAGTGCGTTTAATACCAAAAACGCTATTAAAAAAAGTATTGAAATTACAATTAAAATAATACCAATTATATTTCCACCAAGCATTTTATTTTTATTTAAAAAACAACACAATAATATCACTCTTTTTTAATGTACTCTCTTGTTAAATCTGTAAGCATATTATCCCATTCAATAAGAGACTCGGCATCTTCCCATAAAAATTTTGATGCGTCCAATATCGCATCAGAACATTCTTTTCTATGCTCAATGTCTTTTCCTAATCGTATACATTCCGTTATATACTCATCAACACTGTGACACACCAGATGACTAAGAATTTCTCGTGTACCTGGTTTTCCTTTTCGAGACATAAATTCATAAAATCCTGCAGTGAATCTACCATTTAAATATGCCGACGGCATCGTAACAACTGGCTTTCCAACATTAAATGACTCTAACGAAGTGTTACATCCAGTAAACGGAAATGTGTCCAATATAACGTCACAAACTGCAATTAAATTATGAATTGACAAATAGTCTATACGTTCTCTGAACACAATAAGTTGATTTTTGTATTCGGTGGCACACTCTAACGTTTCAAAAAACTCAATATCTTCTACGGCACCTAAAAATCCAGGCGTAAATACAAGCACGTTGTTTGGATCTGCATTTACAATCGCCTTAAGAACAGGGTGAAAACATGGCATTATTTTAAATGGGGATTGAAAACATAAGAAAAGGGTTGGTTTTTTTGGCAGATGGAATTTTGATCTTGGTCCAAAAGTAGATATTATTGTTGAATCAGCCGGCCTGTAATAATACATACTTAAAGAGTTGTGCACTATGAGTCGCTCTGAAAAATGTTCCTGTGCCGATTCAACCTCATATAATTTTGACGAAACAAACACATCAATTGTGTTTATCCCGCTTGTTTCTGAATGTCCAAAGGTATTTATTTGACATGGCGCAAGTCTGTTGTGTGATAATATAAAAACTTCACCACACATGTTAAGATCACAATACACAATGACATCAAATTTAAAAGATTCGACGATGGGTCGAGCATCAAGCGTTCTTGGCAATACTACTGTTCTGCACGTTGATAAACATGCTTTCATCATGTCGCCGTTTGGTTCATCAAACATAAATAAAACAACGTCAAATCTAGATCTATCTAACCGCTGCATAATACCACCCCTGTCTTTAAATACAGATGATAATTTAGATATCATGTTTGAGATAAACCCAACACGAATTTTTCTTGCTTCTGGTATTCGCACAATTGAGGGAGACACATAATTGAGTATATTCGGTAAAATAGTTCTATAAAACATAGACATTTTAATAAATAATTTTTTGTTTGTTCGGTTTTGATACGCATAATTAAATTGCGGAGGACGAATTGTAAATATTGTTGAAGGAAAATTATCTAATGCGCAATTTGTTATTACTGCCATTAAAAGAGTCATGTCTATAAATTCTTCAATTTTTTTACGACATGCGTCGATAATCTCATTTTCATTTTTTTTTAGTATATGGTGTGGCCAATATAGCGGCTTGATAAAATCGTAAAATGGATGTGGTGGCACAGTGTTTATTATTGCAAGCATATCCGCCATTTTTTTATTTCACTGTTGATAAAATAATGTATTTAAAATTAAACACATTTATGTTTCAATCCACTCGTCAACATCGACTCTGGTAAGCTCAAACGCATCAAGACCGAGCTTAACCGCGCCAGCCCAAAAAGACAATCGGTCTTGTATTGTTCCGCTCTCGGCAGCAAGAGCATTTATACACCACGTCATATATCCAAGCTTGAGCCAAATAGAAATGGCACGATATCTCGTTTTCATCACATCGTCAGTTATCGGCGCTGGTCCGTTCTTCATGATGAGAATTGACGCAGCGTCCATATCTCACACGACACGTGGCGATTGTTTGTGTGTTGTTCTATGACTTATGATCCAAGATCTATTTTTTTTAGACGTATTAGATAATCCTATTGAAAATGATCCCATTGAAAATGATCCTTTGACATAAAAATTGTTCCTAATTAAATAATATCATATCATGTTCATATATCTATCATCACGCAAACAATCAAGCAGGCAACACAAAAATACATTAAAAATATCATATTTTGAAAATGGAAAAATACGATATAAATCGTGGTTTAAAAATAAAAAACTTCATCGTATTGGTGCTCCTGCTAACATAACATACTATGAAAATGGACACATAGAACGTGAGGAATGGATAAAATATGGAAAATATTATCGTCTTGGTGGTGCTTCCAATATCAGATACTATGAAAATGGACAAACGTGTTACGAGTTATGGTGTATAGATGACAAATTTCATCGCCCTAACGGTGCTCCAGCATGTATATATTACTTTGAAAGTGGACAGATACAGCAGGAAATGTGGTACACATATAACAAACTTCATCGAATTGGTGCTCCGGCATATATATTTTACTTTAAAAATGGCGAAATTAAATATGATGCGTGGTATATAGATGGAAAACGTATTTATAGTTGATATTTACGCCACTATAACATTGGACAAACACAATACTACAACACACACAGGTTAATATTTTATAACAAATGGGTGTTGAAAATGATCCTTTGATATAAAATTGATCTTAATTAAATCATATCATTTATACATGTTCATATGTTTATTATCGCGCAAACAATCAAGCAGGCAACACATTAATACATCTATAAATCGAAATCGACATATAAAAGTACGAAAAGAAATTTCATACTTTGAAAATGGCGATATACAACATGAGGCGTGGAGTATAGATGGAAAATATCATCGCCCTGACGGTGCTCCTGCAATTATATATTACTTTAAAAATGGACAAATAGATTCTAAATTGTGGTTTAAAAATGGAAAACGTATTCATTTTAAGATTTTATAACAAATGGATGTTTGAAACGAATACGTTTTGTCTTTTCATCTCTTAATTCAATATTTTTTATAGCTCATGTTCTAAAATAAATCATTATAATTAATGTAATGTAAAAGTCACCTATTTTTTATAAAAATATTTATACAGTCTTCCCTGTTTGCACACACATTTGTTTTTGAAGTAGAATATTGTTGTAAATATAGCCACGACCCATTTTCAAAAGCAGTTTTAAAAATATTAACAACACTGGCTTCTTTTGGTAAAATATGGAAAAAAGTTGTATGACATGTCATTTTTCTTGTAGGGTGTTTTAACGACCACTTATTTAATGCATTTTCTATAAGTACTGGCACATCTTCTCCACAAATAACATAACCAATTTTTTTAATAGAAGAAAATCTTTTTATGAGAAATATATTAGGATCTTTATTGTAGGGAGTGACAAAAGAAAATGGAAGTCCGTCTGTTGTAATTTTTATTCGTTTTTGAATATCTCCAATGCGTTTTTTTAAAATAAAAAACGATGTTAAAACTTTTCCTCTTGAAAAAATAGGTTTAAGTGGAATAACTTTAACTATTTCCAGTGTTTCTGGTATTGGACATTTTTTTGTTGGTCTAGAAAAACTATTTGGTAAAATAAATGCGATATATTCACAACCAAGTTCAACTGATTTTTTTAAAAAGGCGAGGTGAATTAATGGACCTGACCCAGTTCCTCGTTTAAATCCATTTGAAAATGGAGGATTTCCCAAAACAACCGTCCCTGGTGGAAATGGTTTAATTTCTTGTAAAAAATCCATATAAATATAATTTGTTACTGGACATGACATTGAGGGATCGATGTCATATGCTCTTATATTTTTAATGTCGTTTTTAACCAGCGCAGTTAAAAACGCACCCATTCCAGCAGATGGCTCGACAATAAGACGAGTTGATAAGCCAGGAATATGTGTTTTTACAGCATCAATACACACGTCGACAAGTTCTGGTGGTGTTAACCATACGTCTACCATTTATTGATTAAGATTTTATAACAAATGGATGTTTGAAACGAATACGTTTTGTCTTTTCATCTCTTAATTCAATATTTTTTATAGCTCGTGTTCCAAAATAAAGTTCTATAAATTTACTATATACACTCACATGAAAATCTCCAACATAAACAATACAATACGGCATATATTTTGAACATGGGAGTTTAAATCTTCCGCCGCGATCAAATCGCCTAAAAATACGCGAAAGAGCATATGCGTCAATTGTTAACAATGAAGCATCTGCATTTAATACTCTAATATCTGTAATGGAATAATCTATTTTTTTCTTTAAAGCAGACAAATATAATACTTTAAAAAATTTTTTTATGTTGTTGTTAAATATGCTATTTTTTAATTGTTTTAATATTCTATCTCTTACTGGATGAAACATTTTCAAATAATTTCTTGTAATTTCTATAAAACTAATTCTGTTAAGAACATTCATCCACTCTTCCCATATTTTTTTAGAAACTACAAGTATGTCATACAATATATATATGTAAGCAGCATAATATGCTTTCATAATATCAGCCGATTTAAATGGTGGGTTATACACGTTGATATAATCTCTAATTAGCGTCGGCGGAGGGTTTTCTAAACGTCTATATCGTAAATCAATATTATGTACCCGTATATTTTTAATTTTTTTAACAAGTGGGATATATTTCAATGTTGCTCCAAACATTGGTCCCTGTGTTGCAGACGGATAATCTGGCAATGCCAACTCAGAATATCCACGAGTCGCTCGTGGATGTTCTAAAAATAAATCAATACATCTATTCTTATGTTTTAAAAGTACACTTGTTACCCAATCTAACAAATATTGACCCGTGTCGTCTTCAACGACCATATTGCTATGAACATCTCCACATAATATAACATGTTTTGATTTTTTTCCAAACATCATTGGAAAAATATAATGTGTAAAAGAAACAACCCCATCAAGCGTTTTCAATCTATGATCATCAACGAATGGAGCCAGTATTGGTTGTGTTGTTGGGTTTAATATGTCATGTTTTCTACGTTTTCTCATCCGCTTTAAAACGTGGTAAATTGAAGTTGGAGATGGACTATTTTTTTCTTTTACATTATGTGTTTTTAACGGGTCAGAATCCGCAGACAAAGACGGATTGAATGTTTTACGTGAAGAATGATAAGAAGAATTATTTAATGATGATGATCTCATTTATTAATATTTAATATTTATTATAATCACTTTTGTAAGTCATATGATATATCTCGCATTTGGTTGTGTCTCTTCCGGAAAAACAACTGAGTTGATACGTCAATTAGAACGTCAACAAATTGCAGGAAAACGCTGTATACTTATCCGCTGGATTGGAGACACACGGGAATTTAAACACAGAATACCTGATGGTTGTGTTGTTAAAATAATTGATTCATTAGGAATTGAAAACGTTTCAGAAATGGAGTCCTATGATGTCGTAGGAATTGATGAAGGACAGTTTTTAGGTAGTGGATTAACTGAATTTTGTGAGGCAATTTCATTAATGGGAAAATATGTTGTTGTTGCTGCTCTTGACATGTATTGGAATGGAAAACAATTTGAAAATACATCAATGTTAATTTGCAGAGCCGAATTCCCCGTTAAATTTTTAGCGGTATGTACGCTATGTGGATCTGAACACGCAATGTTCTCAAAGCGTTTAAATTCATCTACTGAATTGGTAGATATTGGTGGCGCAGACAAATACGCACCGCGCTGTAGACAATGTTTTATGTTATAAGGAGGCGCGAATAAATAAATTATTAAATTTTTTTTTAAATAAAATGAGTTCTCCGCAACAAACAGCAGCACAACAACAACCACCTTTAAAAATGACAACATTTCAAAAAATACATTCGAGTCCTAAATTATCGGTATTGTTTTTTTTATTGTGTTTTGGAGGTCTTGCAATGTCCATATTTATGTTGATTAAACTAAATCAGTCATACGACAACTCTCTTGTATCAACAGATTTTTTCACAAATTCTACAAGAGATTGGTATTATTTTTTCACATGGTATGCTTCTTTTTTGATAGGGCTTATTGGACTTTCATATCTTGACTTTTTTGGTGTTTACCCGCTTCTATTTTTTATTGTGGCGTTTGGGACAATAGCAATTGCAGGTGCAGCACTTGCAATAAGCGAAAGCAAGAAAGGTAATATTGTATTTGGTCCTAGACAAAAAACCATAGCGAAAACAAGTATTTATGTTGGAATTGTACTTATCGTTTGTTCTATAACATATGGTTTTGCACACTATAAAAATAGACCACAAACGCCAAAACCGCCATCTCCTCAACTACAGGGGGTGGATAAATATTACAAATCACCAACAAAATAGTTATTTAAAATAATAAATAAGTTTAATTTATTTTACAAGTTCTTTAAGTTTTTTACATGCGGCAAGTTTTGGACCCTTGTAACCAATTCCAACTATTAAACATAATTCCTTCAATTCTTTTATTTGCATAGTTGCAAGTTCTTGTGCTGTTTTTGTTTTAATTCTAGTATATGCATCTTCTTCAACATTAAGTGGTTCATTTACAACTGTCATCACTACCATTGTTGGTTCTGAATTCACATCGGTTGTCACCACATCTTGAACAGGAGTGTCGTTTGTAGTTACCTCCAACACTGTCTCTTGTTCTGTTCCAGCCGTCTCCACAGTTTCACACAAAGTCACTTCAGGAACTACTTCAGGAGCTACTTCAAGAGCTGCTTCAGGAGCTACGTCTGGAGCTACGTCTGAATCCGCATCGGGAGCTACTTCTATAGCTGCGTCAGAAGCTGCGTCAGAAGCTACGTCTGGAGCTACGTCTGAATCCGCATCGGGAGCTACTTCAAGAGCTACTTCTATATCTGCGTCAGTAGCTGCATCTGGAGCTGCGTCAGTAGCTGCGTCAGTAGCTGCGTCAGTAGGTGTGTCTGGAGCTACTTCTATAGCTGCGTCTGGAGCTGCTTCAGTAGGTGTGTCTGGAGCTACTTCAAGAACTGTTTCAGGAGCTGCTTCAGTAGCTACTTCAGTAGCTGCGTCTGGAGCTGTTTCAGTAGCTGTTTCAGTAGCTACGTCAGTAGCTGCCTCAGTAGCTGCTTCAGTAGCTGCTTCAGTAGCTGCTTCAGTAGCTGCCTCTGGAGCTGCATCTGGAGCTACTTCAGTTGTATCGTTAACCATGTTAGAAGTTGTCTCACACACAATAGCGTTATTCACAACCTCTGAATTGCCCATGTGAACTGGACATGGGGGAAGTTCAATTGGAGTTTCTTTTATGATTGGAGCAACGTCTTCATTACTTGATGTTTCGCATTCTTTATTACCAAATGTATTTTCAAACTCATGTAGGCTTACTGTTTGAGGTTCTTTTGATTTTTTAGTGTCATCATCAGCATCAAATTGTTCACATGCTCCTAATTTTGAAATTTCATCAAAAACATGTCGTCTTGAATCATCTACGGAAACAACAGCGGGTGGGCCTGACAGAGAGAGCATTGCGCGTGTTGCAGAATATGCTACATTAGCCTGTGGATTTTTAAGTAATCGTCTTCCTTTTCCAATTGTTTTTTGTTTGGCATTTATAATTGTTCGTCTCATTTTTATTTTATGATAATTAATTTGTTATAAAATATTTTAAACACACTTTATATTTTATAGGGTGGTGTGTCTTGTATATGCAATCTCATATATGATAAAAATTCATATGGGAAAACAATCACATTCTCTTTAAACATAACAAGTACTCCTGAAAAATCAAGTTCCCACAATTCTATTAATATTGGTATTGTAAACACACTTTCATTTTCTGACAGTACATGATACTCTTTTCTATGTATAAATTGTAATAAAAACTTTGCAACCGCGTGGATATCTGTATATCTGTCTGGACATGTTGACACGAGTCGTAATATCTCACGACATAATAATTGACCAGAACATGCAAGAGACGGAACAACCCCGAACTCTGATGCAATCCCAGCAAATGTATATTTGTCTAAAATCATATCTAATAACACTCTCGTTGAATCATCAACAGATGAATCAAAATATGCTAATGCGAGTTCTTTACATTTCACATGCCGTCTTGACGGAGGGGCGTATCTCGTATATAAAAACGAGACACATAAATATTCAAGCGTCGACATACTTCCATACTTCATGGAAATATAAAAAGCATGAGCTATTGTTTTATCGTCATCACATACATTAAATGCAACGTCCATAAATCTATATCCAAATTCAAAAATACACACGTCAGAATATGCACCAACTGCAATACAGTTTGAAGCAATCATCGGAATTTTTTCTAAAATATAACGTAATTTTTCATAGTTAGATTCATGAAGTCCACACAAATATGCAATTTCTAAATATTCGTTTTGTTTTATTTTTGAAATGTCATAATATTCTAACATTCTTTTAACAACAGATTTTTTTCGTCGTAGTAATATATTACAAAAACACTGATGAGATATCGGATTAACAATAAGATGTGGTTTGTTTGCGACAATTGCACATTCGTTAACAATATCTCGTAGACATTCTATTTTACCAAGTTTTGATATGTGATTTTCAACACTTCCATCCAATGACGAAAACATGGCACAAAGTAACAAATCAACTGTTTCATAATCTTCTTCATGTACAGGAACTACATATGGAAGTAACTGTTCATATTTTATATTGTTTACTATCAATTTAACTAAACAAAGTGCGGGGATTAATGGTTCTAATGGTTTCAACGGAATAGATGATGATATCGACAATAAACATGCTATAAAAAGTTGTCCTTCATCTGTTTTATCCCAATTTTCAGCAAATTTTCGCCACTCATTAACATCATATGTTTTATGTTGGTTGGCTCCTTTTAACCAACATCTAGAAATTTCAAGCCACATGTCAACGTCGCATATTCTTTCAGACACATCATCAACAGAATTAGGTTGTTTTTCAACAAATGAAATTATATCCATAGTAGTTTGTTTTTTTTAAAAAAGAAACAAAATAAAGTCGAATAAATTAAACAAATTAATTAAAAAAATATTTATTTTTCATAATTTCTGATGGCTGTTAATGTTATAGATAATAAAATTATGTATGGGTTTACCAAAAATGCCAGAATTACATTTCAACGAATGTCTCCGCGTGATTGCCTATTCATTACCCCTCCTAATTATGAAATTTCTAATGTTGAAAAAGACGGATCGGTTATTACAGTAACAAAATGCTTTCTTCCGCCCGCAATTGAAGACAACATTTCTAATAAACTTAAAGAAAAGGTACAAGATTTAAAAGAAGTTATTGTAAAAAGTGAAAACGATGTGGCTAAAATAAGTACATCAGCAGATGATGATAATTCTACAAATATTCGAATGATTAATGTTCATACTACTACGGCTACAGTTGTTCCTACCACTACGCCTTCGGTTGTTCCCACTGTCACAGCTGTCCACACTACTACGTCTGCGGTTGTTGTTCCTACTACTGCGCCGGCGTCTACAGTTGTTCCTACGGCTACGGCTACAGTTGTTCCTACTACTGCGCCGGCGTCTACAGTTGTTCCTACTACTGCGGCTGCTCCTACGGTTGCTCCCACTACTGCGCCTACGGTTGTTTCTGTGGCTTCATTAGTAACAAACAATAGTAGCAATAACCTTCTGTTGTTGAAATCTTCTCTGGTAGATTTAATTGATTCTGCTCGAAGCGTGGCTACTTATACCGATAAGGTTTATATGCTAAAACACATACTTAAATACATTGGACAAGAGTATGATATGGATAGAACAGTTATAATCACAAACGAACAGGAAATTAAGTTAAAATTTGGACAAATAATTACAACATTAAGCACGAGTTCATTGTCTCACTTATGTGGTGTATTAGTTGTTGCAATGATATAAATTATTTTATTATATTTGCCATGTGTTTTGATACGTGTGGGTAATAAAATTGTGCAATATGTTTAGATCCAACAATAGTTTTTCTACACGACGTTGATTTACATTCACATTTCATATCTAGTAACACTGGCAAATAATCAACAGTAGCATAATCAAATGTTATTTCATCTCCAGCCAACATATTGTGTCTTGCTTCTAATATAAATGAATTTGGAACAAACCACGTTGACGGATTGCAATGATGATTAATAAAATTTATGGCAAGTTTTCCGTCTTCTCCTAAAAGTTCATCCGGATCTATACAAACATGTTCTGCATCAACTTGAATAGCGTGACTTAGCGCTATATCTGATAATTCTCCAATTTTATTTAGAGGAAAGTGATTTTTTAATGCATCTTCTGCTGTAGAACAACAAACATTTACAAGCTTTGTTCCTTTTGATACATCTGTGGTTAAATATATTCCTCGTCCACCATAATCATCAACCTTCACAACACATTCAACAAAAAAATTTGAATAATTATATTCAATTTTTTCTCTATCACTCAAAATGGAAGAATCATCATCTGTTGGAATGGACGAGGATGAACATGATGAAATTGGACGATCCAGTGTTGAATGTATTTATTTAAATGTTTTTATTTTAATTTAAATTTAAATAAAATAATTTTACAAACTTTTTGTGTTTATTTATAAATGTGTTATCATTACATCGAATATATGTTTTGCATGATTGTATATGTATGAACATGATCAATTTTTGTGTTATAATTAATTATTTAAATCATTTGTGTTGTTGTGATCGAATCAAGAGTTGTATAACAATAATTTAAAATATACTATAATATTTTTTCACGCTACGTTGCTCTCCATATTTATACCATGCTTCGTATTTTATTTGTCCATTTTCAAAGTATTCGATATCGGCAGGAGCACCGCCAAGGCGATGTAATTGTCCATTTTTGTACCATACCTCATTCCGTATTTGTCTATTTTTAAAGTATGATATAGCAGCGGGAGCACCAATGCGATGAAATTTTCTATTTATATGCCACGAAATATTTTGTAATTGTCCATTTTCGAGGTATCTAATAACAGCAGGGCCGTCAATACGATGAAGTTTCCCATTTTTAACCCACGCCTCATATTCTATTTGAGGTACATGATCATATAATGATATTACTTTTTGTGTTTTCCTGTTTAGATGTACATACGTGTTATCATTACATCGAATATTTGATTGTTTATGTGATGGTATATGTATGAACATATGTATTGGTACGATCTCAATATAAACAATTTTTGTGTTATAGATGATCAGGATCAGGATCAGGATTTTCATTCAATGCATAAAAACAACCGTTACAGATTCTCTTAATTCTACTGTTCCCTGTGGAAACGGCACCCCTCCGAGTTTAGAAAACATACATATCCCAGTATCGGAAACAAAAAATGTATTAATAGAATATGTAGATCCAAAATACATTGTTATAAGACATGCAGTGTCTTTCCTCGGTCTTAAATATTCTGGTAATTGAACAGTACTAATTACAGTTGTGTTATTAACATGAATTAAAAATGGAGAAATTGTAATAGAAACAATGTCTCCTATTCGTATACATCTTATATCAATGCTTATTTCTCCTCCGACTCCTGTTCTATCATCTCCATCTCCATCGAGTGGGAGAGAAATATTATCATCGCCATAATAATTCAAAAACCCGGTACTCCCCGGCAATTGAATACCATCATCTGAAATTTTTAATCCCGCAACATATAATGGCATATCTTTATTTATTCTTGTTTTTTAGTTAAAAAAAGCATATATAATGATTACATATTTTATTATATATTTTTATTATAAATAATATTTATCACAAAATGTTTTCACATTCAAATTTATTACATAGACGTTGGAAAACTTTAAAAAGTGTTGGGTATAGACGTGTGTATAAAAAAGTATCTAGGCCTGCTGATTTTGAATATCATAATAATATATTAACGCGGTTTTTGTATGAATATCCATTTATTCACATACGCACTTATAGATTAGTAGGGTATGATGGTTCTGTTGAAAAAAGCTCCGCCTTTCCTGGATATATAGATATGTTAGAACGATTTTCTTCTTTAAAAACAAACACCGGAGAAAAAAGGACCGTTTCGCGTGGGACAATTACAGTTTTATCTGCACCATCTACTAAATGTATTTCTCTCAAAAGACGGGTAGCAAGTTCAACACGATCATTATTATAAACAACCCCGGCACATGCCCCTAATTCACGTAATCCTGCCGCATACACATCCATTATATTTATTATAACATTAGTTATTTTAATTTCTTTTTTTTAATAAAATCAAATGTCATGTTGTTTTAAAACAAAAATTTCACCAGAAACAAAAAAAAGAACATTATCAACAGACGAAACAAATTCATCTGTTGAACAAGCGTTATGTTATGAACTGTTATTAGAATATGTCGTTTCAGACGACGAATATGGTCTAACATATATACTAAACAATAAAAGAAATACAATAGAACTAAAAACACTGTCTACTTTACTTCCATTTTCAAAATCCCCACAACTGACTGCAATTATCGAAAATGAAATAATTAAAAAAAAAATATAAATAACACAATATGTTATCCTTGATCAAAGATAGATTTGGAATATCTCTTCCGCTTCCTGGATTAACAGTTCAAGCATTGTCCGTGACCAGCAAACCACGACTTTTATTTTGTAAAAGTTCAGGATGTCATGGGTTTCTCGTGTTGTGTAATGATCGTAGTAAAAATGTAGCTGCAATAGTAACGGCAGACTCGACAAAATTTATTTCTCTTTGTGCTACAGATTCTTATTTTAATGGCACTCTTTTTATCGGTGAAGTACACAAAGATAATAATTTTTATGTGGCACAATGTCTCGTTTTTAAATCATTAACAGGAGAACGATATTCAGGACCATTTTTATCAGAATGGTTCAACGAACCAATGTCTAAATCAGACGCAATAAATAAAATAAAATCAACTAAAAATGCAATTATTCCTCTTATTGGGCAACCAAGTATGTTAAAACTTACAATGTCTAGCGAAATTATTCGAGAGTCAATGTTTTGTTTGTTTAACGACACGCTATATATATGGGAACAGAATCAACAATATACAATTGTTTTAAATTGTGAATTTAGTTACAGTACAAAAGATGGAAATCCGACAGCTAGCTTTATGCTGCGAGATAAAATAAAGTTCATGAACGGAACAATTTTTTATTATGGATATCCGTTGAATATAGTACATCTAAATACTGAATTTACAAAAACATTACTGCGAACAAAGACAAGAAATGCAACCATATCGTTCAAAATTACCTATGATAAAAAACATAATGCGCTTAAACTAGAAGCACTTTCTGAAACAACGTCATCTCCTACGACATTGTCTGAAATAAATAAAATGGTAGAAATGATGATAGATGTAATTCCATTTGAAACTTTGCAAGAACTCGTATAAAATATTATTTTCTATTTTCTATTTTCTATTTTCTATTTGCTCTACTTCTTCCACCAACAACATTTGATAACGCACTAACGCGCATACTAACAACATGTTCGTGTAATTTTTGTTTTAATTCTCTTGTGTCTTGTTCTAAGAGTGATTTTGTTATAATGTCCCTACCAATACGTGTTCTTGGTCTAATAACTATTGCATCGCTATTGTGTGCACCATATCTTTCTTTTTCAATATATTTTTCTTTTTCTAATTCTTTTTCACGATATCGTTCTCTCTCCATATATCTTTCTCTGTCTCTGTCCTCTGTAACATCTGTGAAAATTTTAAACGGTATCGGAAATGGTTGGCTTATTTCTTGTTGTCTATATGTTTCCTTGATCGGGATTGGAGCTACCGACGGTTGAGATTGCTGTGGCTGTACCGCCTGAACCTGTGGTCTTAGACGCTGCATCAATGCATGGATTAATTTCGACGTATCTCCAGGATCTACACCAAGCACATTTCCAGCCATGTTTTTAACCGCGGCCATAATATCAACTTTATTAGCTTCCGGCGGCGATGGCTCTTCCTCATCAACTTCAACCTCTTTTTTAACACTTTTAGTTTTAAGCGGTGGCTGTTTTGTAAATTGTTTTTTAACCTTTTGAGGTGGTTGAATTTTTAACCTTGGCTCTTCCTCTTCCTCATTAACCTCTTCCTCAACAATTGTTTTTTGTTGTTTTGTAAAATGATTTTTAACTTTTTGAGGAGGCGGAATTTTTGACATCCGATGTTCCTTTTCAACCACCTCTTCTTCAACACTTTTAGTTTTAGGTGGTTGTTTTATAAAATGATTTATAACCTTTTGTGGGGGTGGTGGAATTTTTAACCTAGGATCTTCTTCTTCCTCAACAATTGTTTTTTTAACACTTCTAGGTAGTGGTTGTTTTATAAAATTATTTTTAACCTTTTGAGGTGGAAATTTTGGTCTTGGCTTTTCCTCTTCAACAACAACATCTTCCTCAACAATCATTTTTTTAACATTTTTAGATGGTTGCTGTTTCGTTAAAATATTTTTAACTTTTGAATCAAGCATATCAGCAGCAATCGGTGCATTATTTTTAATACTTTCGTTTTTTATAAGAATTTTTTTCTTAAACAGCATTCCTATTTTTTTACGGTGATTTGGAATTGGTGTTTCTTTAGTATTTTCTCTTCGTCGTATTTTAAAACATGATTTTTTGTTTGAACCAATTGGTTTTAATTTTGTTTCTGTAGAATCATCTACATTATCATCTACATTATCATATACATTATCATATACATTATCATCCTCTGTGGATTCGTCCCTGTGATTTTTTGAAGAATCTTTTAACAAATCATTAGATTTTATAATTATTTTTTTCAAATTTGGTTTTCCTCCTTTTTTTTTAACAAATTTTGCACGTAATTGTGCCCCAGACATTTTTTATTTTAACAATACTTGATATTTTTTTTTAAATGCGAACGTAAAAATAAATAAATACTTTATAAATAAAAAATTATGGCACTATGTAAATCTACAACAATTATGCCGGATGCTTACCCTGCCGGAACGTTGGCTGCAAATTACGTGAGTTGTGTTAGTAGCCCCGATGGTAAGTATAGAGATGTTGAAACGTGTCAGCGCGACACGTTAAATTGTGAAATATTAGGCGGAACATTTGCACGTTTTCCACTTACACCAGTTTGGGCACATCAGCCATATAGATATTCAAGTTCACGAAAAATGTCTCCATCGTTGGAAAGAGTTGCAAGTACTCCCGTTTTTTAAAATATAGGTTTGTTTGCTATTTTACACGACTAATTAAATAAAGAAATGAGGTTAATATATTATATTTTTTTATATGTACTTGTAGGAATACTCTTAGGTATAATTTTACTCGCTTTTATTTTTACAACTCTTTTTTTCAGAAAGAAAAAAAATTTATGTGAAGTAAACCAAAAACTTATAGACAACAATGCAATGCCACAAGCACAGCTTGATGCAATAAACAAAAATCAAAAGAAAAAAGTATTATTATGTGGAATGGTACGCGACGAAGCAAATAAAATACCACAGATGAAAAAAATGACAAATAAGATATTATCATACTTCGCAGACACGTCTGAAATTATTATTCTCGAAAACGACAGTACTGACAAAACGAGAGAATTATTATTAGATTGGGCAAAAGAGAATAACAAAGTTAGTATTTTAGGATGTGGAACAAATGTCAAAAAATGTACACTCAATATGATGAAAACTCTAATCCACGACGGACAACAAAAAAGAATTGATAAGATGGTTACATTACGTAATGAAACACTTAAACATATTATGTTGCCAAAATATGATGATGTTGAATATGTTGTTATGTTTGATTTTGATTTGGTAGGTGAATTGTTAAATATTGAAAACATTATTTATACGTTTGAAACGAATGAAATTGTTAATGCGCAGTGTGTGTTAACAGTACAGAACATGAATTACTATGATCCATATGCCCATCTTGATGTAGATGAAATATACAGACATTCAAAAGAAAATATGGAATGGGGAAGAAACATGATTAATGTTGTAGGGACCGGAATAAAACATGTTAAATCTTGTTTTAACGGGTTAACGTTTTATATACTTGAAAGTCTACGTAATACTTATGAGAGTGGTGGATATTGTACATATCACGATGTTGAAAATAAAGAGGCCGTGTGTGAACATGTTTGTTTACATTTAAAAATTGATGGTGTTTATTTAAATACAAACGCTATTTTGTTTTTTTAATAATTAAACGATTTATTAAACAATTTATTAATAAAAACATATTATATATGAAATCTCACCTGTTATTGTTCTACATACTATTTCCATTTTTGTTAATTGTATTTTTGATAATAGTTATAAAAAATTCAAATGACACACATACTGTAAATGTAGCAAAAACACATATAAACTCATTAACTTCCGTTCGGGATGTTCCAATAAAAAAAGCTTTATTGTGTGGAATGATTAGAGATGATGCAAAAAATGTTCCAAAAATAAAAAAGATTGCAAATGAAATATTACAACATTTTTCTTCAGATTCAAAAATTTTAATTTTAGAAAATGATAGTGTTGATGGAACACGGAATGAATTGCTTAAATGGTCAAAAAACGATCCGCGAGTTACTGTTATTGGATGTGGTAAAAATGAACCAGTATGTACATTAAATACTATGCAAACTAAAAAACACGATGCAAGCAATGGGCGAATATCTAAAATGGCTATGTTACGAAATGAAATTTTAAATCAAGCACTTTCATCAGAACATAATGATGTAGATTATGTAATAATGTTTGATTTTGATGTTGTTGACGCGACAATCATTGGGTTACAAAATATTGTGTTTGAATTTGAAGCAGACAGTACCATTAACGCACAGTGTGTTCTTGCACTACAGGGAATGCTTATGACAGATCCATACGCATACTTAGATTTAAACGAAGATGAAACTATGCCAAGATTTCGTAGAAAAATTTATGGTAAAAACAAACGTTATGCGGACAGACTAGGAACAGGACTTATAAAAGTAAAATCATGTTTTAACGCACTCACAATATACAGACGTTCCGCATTGGTTGACGTATACAATGCTGGCGGATATTGCACCCACACTGACGACTCTGGAAAAGAAGTTGTGTGTGAACACATATGTCTTCATTCAAAAATGTCAGGCATATATATGAATACAGACGCGCTTCTTATTGTCCATTCATTTTTAGGAAATTTATACAGTTGCCTCCTCGAATATTAAGCATATTGCTATTATTTAAAAGAAATCATTTAAATAAAATAATATGTTACTCAAACATATTTCATTTGAAGATGCTTCTGAACAATTAGACGTACGCACAACAACTGTTTTTCCACAAATCATACATCAGTTTTGGTTTGGTATTGAAAATCCAACTATGCCAGACGCGTGGCAAAAAAATTTTGATTTGTGGACAAATTTACACCCAGAGTGGATTCATGTGTTGTGGTCCCGAAAAGATGCAGAAGACTGTATAAAAACATGTGAACCTGAATTTTATTCTACATATATTAATTTCAAATATGAAATACAACGAATAGATTCGGTAAGGTATTGTATGTTAAAACGGTTCGGTGGCATATATGCGGATCTGGATATGTACCCAATAAAACCCATAGATAAACTTTTTCTTAATTCGACCTGTGAAGTTTATGCCCTGCACTCTGCGTTGACGACAGATACCTATACAAACGCATTATTTGGTTGTATTAAAAATGCGCCAGTTATGTCAGAAATGATAAACTCAATGATGTATGCAAATAATAAACCTATATGGGCGGTTGGTAAATTTTTAACTGTCATGTATACTACTGGCCCAAATGCATTTACAAAAGTATTAGAAAAATTCAAAAATGTTGTTTGTACACTCCCATCGTCTGTTACAAACAATGAATATGGTGCTTCCCCTACTCCTGAAACTTATGTTTTAAATACAAATGGAAGTACATGGCATGGTTTTGATGCAAAATTTGTTAAATTTGTAACCATACATAAAATTTTATGTGCTTGTTTAACAGTATTTATATTGTCCGCCATAATTTTTGGATGTATTTTTTATTATTCAAAACGTGCTAAAAAATGTGAATTGTCATTAATGCATTGCTCACATAAAGTTAAGTTGCTGACATGAAATCACTAATCCGTTTTTTTCCATGTCTTGAAAATAGTAATCGCTGTTGTAATTTCAACGCGTTTGCAATATGTTCCTTCTCGCGCTTCAGTTCTTTTAGTTCGTCAAGCATAAACGCATGTTCTGACAGTGTTTCATGCATTTTTGCCCTCTCTGCAGATAATTTTACTTGTTCTTCTTCAAATGAAGACAGCGCAATATCAAGTTCTGCTCTCTCCTTTGTGAATAAAAGTCGTTGCGGCGCAAGCTCTTCAATTTCCTTAACAAGTATCTCCTTCTTAACCACAAGCTCTTCAATTTCCTTATTCAACATCCCGCTCTTGTTTGTAAGGTCTGCAATTTCTGTAACCAACACCATTTTGTGACTCGAGTAATCTTCATTTTCTTTAACGACATCATTATTGTCATTATATGAATGTGTTGTTTTGCGAGATGTCTTTGATACTTGCTTTGGTTCATCAACGATAAAATCATCAAACTTGCGCTTCGTTGCCACGCGAGAAGAAGCACGCATTGTTGATTTCTTTCTTGGGGTTGATGATTGTGATCGATGATCCTATGTGTTGATCCCACGATCTCATGATCTTAGTTAACTATGATCTTGTGATCTTATTTCAATGATGTGTCTCTAAGATGTTTTGATTAAATATAGGATAGCAAAAGCAGCATATGACATATGACCCTCACGAACATGTCCGGCCGGCATTAGCGGGTTTGGTATATCGTTAGAAATTCTAAATACTGTTTCTTTTTCCCACGCCTTTCGTATTGTTGAAAGTGCTTTTCGTATTTCTTGATTTGTAAATTCCATAAATTATTAATACTCTTTTTTATTTATATTAATGTGTTGTCTAATTAGATTTGAACCAATCTCATTTTTTACCTTTGCCTTTACTTTTCTTAGACGATTTTCTTTTTACAACTTTTCGAACTTTCTCCGCTGCACGAGGTGGCAGCTCGAATTTTTCTACCGGAGGCGGAAGCTCATACTTTCTTTCTACAGGCGGCGGCAGAACATATTTATCCGAACTTGTTGACGTATGCGATCGTTCCCGATACTTATATATCAACCATATTATGGATACAACCGTTAACAGTATCCAAAGCGCCACAACAACACAAAATTCTACTTGAGAAAATGAGAAAAGTGTTATATCAGACGGCTTAATAGCCGTAAGAAGGAATGATTCAAGATAGGTTGCATTCGGAACATATCTTGAATTTGCCATTCTTGTAGTTGCAACCTCGCCATTAGACCGCTGAAATGTAATTGTTGTATATGTCCCGCTAGGCACGACTTGTGTTATTTTAACTCGAGAATAGGGGAAAAACAAAAACCCCGCTATAATCAATATTGCAACGACAACCTCTGCGACTCTCTGCCACATATTTCTTTATTTATTGACATGTAATAAAAAAGTTTATTTATTTTTTTAAAAAAAAACATCGTTTTTTTTTAGTGCTTTGTTTGTGTTATATCTAACTCTGCGGGTTCTAAAAACGACACTTGTTGAATTGTTCCAACAGACTTTGCTATTTTTGAGGCAGCATATGCCGCATACGAGTATCTGCCATCGGCGGGGCCTGCGCCAGATACCGTCCCTGAAAGAGACGTTGGAATTGAATATGGCGGCGGAATTCCTGTATAATTATCAAACATGTCTCGTGGCGCATCAAGAGTGTAAACATTAGACGATGTTCCAAAACCATCTTTTGTTGTTTCAGACATGGCAGTGTAAAACGTATCCGCAGAATCATCAAGACCACCGTTGTCTAATGGTGTTTTTTTAACACATTTTGGGGGTAACATGTGTAACCCAAATGCATCCATTCTGTACATTGTGCCAGACATTTTATATTTTATTAAACTAGTATATTTATTGATATGGTGTTTGAATGTAATGTTGTACTAACATCGCCTATTATACTATACACTGGTCGTTCCCACAAAAATCTTCAGGAAGTGCGTCATCATGTTTAACAGTTAGCGGCTTGAGTTTAGATACCATTTCTTCATACCTTTTCAAATCAATAGCCTCGTATGGCATTTGTGGATACGCGCCGCGTTCTAACCGCGGCAAAAACGAGACAGATTTTAACTTATATTGGAAATATTCAAGCGCGTGAACAATATCCTTCCCCTCTTCTGGAGAAAATGTAATTGTGCAACTAACAGAATTATCTGCCCATACTTCCTGAAGCATTGACGCCAACATAAGTTGTTCCCACATTGAAACTTCAGATGCAATTCTAACATTTCCAACATTTATAGGAAACGATATAACTGCCGACGAAGTGTCATACACATCATCTTCAACCTCATACCCTGCCTTTTTATACTCTTCGATATTTGATAATTTTGACAATCTTACACGCCGGATATACGTCCTTGCTTCTGGAAAATGCATGCCTGGCGTAGCCCCAGCCAGCAGAGAAACAGTACCAGACGGCTTAACAGATGTTATTTTTATAGATTTGTTTATTCCCATGTATGTGGATAATTTACAATCATATTCGGTTAACATTTTAAACCCATTTAAAAGATACGAGCGAAGTTCATGCAGCCCTCTACTTCCAATAAATTGAGCAACTCCTGATATACTGCATCCTATTCTACGATTTCGTTCAATTACAGCATTTGTTTCTGCAACATGTGTTTTCGCTAACGTTACTGCCTTTGCATATAAAAAGGCAGATCGAAGGGTTGCTTGAAAATCTTCTTCTGAAGAATGATGATTTGGAAATGTTTCAACAAGACAACAAAGTTCAAAATTTTCTAATGTTTGTTCCCCGCATGGGTTCGTACCCCGTGCCCTGCTATCTTTCCAGTCTTCGCCAAGCGGAATTCGACTATATCGTATAGCATTTTCAAGCCACAAAACACCCGGTTCCCCATTTTGTTTTATTCGTTCTGCGACATGATCATACTTTGACCCAACGGGCATAATTACACTATTATTTGAAGTCCATCCATAGTCTCGTCGGCCTGGATTAATAGAATAATTTTTTAAATCCATAAATTCAGAGGTTGGTGGCCCAAGTGCAATTTCAGCAGTTCTTCGAATATTTCCAGCAACTACACACTGTCCAATTAAATTCATGATGTCAACAATGTCGGTTGCTGTAATTAACGCCCCGGCTCTTGAATTGAATAAAGACACTAAATTATTGTGTAAATCAATAAGTGGCTTTGGACCGGAAGCAATCCCCCCAAATGTTTTAAGTGGCGTTCCTGCTACACGTACATCATCATACCGAATTTTATAGGCCGGACTTCCAAATCCTGCCATGATGACAAGCGTTGTTGCCTTTACCCACCCCATTCGTGTATCTTCAACATTATATTCAAGATCTGTGTATATAATAGAATGAAGAAACACAGATCCTGCCCCCTCAGTATCGAACCCAACACCCACCCCCAACATTGACATATCCATTAAAAAGGCAAATGGACGTGCGTCCTCAATGCTTTTGGTCGAAACAAACGCACAGTTGTTCAATGCTGCCCCTAAATGATTTGCTGGAGATCCCATAATCCATAACCCACGGCCGGGAGGTAAAAATTTCATCTTGTATATACGATCAAACATATCAGTCGCATCATCTTTTGACCACTCAAAATCCATATCTGTTATACGCATATGTTCATTCAACATTCGAAAAGTTCCATTGACAACACGAACAACGGTATCTTTCCACGTTTCTTTTTCACCATCTTCCTTCTGTCTTGAGTATTTTGTATCAAATATAAATTTTCCTAAACTAGAAAATCCAAATGTTGTCGGTGTGTCTAAATATGAAGATAGAAATTCTGGAGACAACATACTGTGAGACAACATGCCTGCAGCAGACATGATTTATTGTAATTATGAATAATATTTTATAATATTAATAATGATAATTATGATGATCTCAATAAAGAAATGTCAGGGAGTTTAACAACTGGAATAGCTACAATTACTACGGGCGTGTACTTGCCAACATCTGGCGGAACGGCATCTAGTTTGAACTATTACGAAGAGGCAGTTTCACTGTCAACCACATTTCAGGCTCAAGGGGGAGGGGGAACTACAACTACAGTGACCCAATATTTGACTCGAATCGGTAACATTTGTTTCCTATTCTGCCCAACAATTCGTATTGATGCCAATGGACATGACATTGAGTCCTCCACATTCATTATCCCATCACGATTCAGACCACTTTCTGAACAAACCAACCCCATCCAAACTGTGAATCTTGGTTCATATCTAGACACTGGTGGCATGGTCATTCAAACTAACGGTCTGATGAGATTATATAAATCAAATACAGCACCCGACTTTGGAGTCGGTACAAACAGTGGAACAACAGAATCAGCTACATTCATGTGGATAATTAAATAAATTAGTTCATATTGTTATAAAAATATTTGCAATTAATTAATAAATAAATGTCAGAGCTATCAGTAGAAAATGCAAACAAGATACAAGAGACAGTAGTCAGCTTGGATACTGCAATTAAGAAACTTAGAGAACTCATTATTATTGAATATCTTGAACGGCGAAAAATGGATCAAATAGTAGAAATTCTTTCAGTTGAAATCGCCAAACTGAAATTAATGAAATAGGAAGATGCCGAAGTGACCACAATCTTGCTAGTCCATATATTATAAAATTAGTTTTTTTGCACGTTTTACGAAACAATAAACTAATATGTGTGTTGAATTGGTTCAATGAGCTAAAAACGTTAATTTGCACGTTTTGCTATTTAAGAAAATATTTATTATGATTTCAATAAAGAAATGTCTGGGATTCTAACAACTGGAACAGCTACAATTGGTACTGGGTTGTACTTACCAACTTTAGGTGGAACGCCGTCGAGATTGAAATACTATGAAGAATCAGTTTCGCTGTCAACCACATTTCAGGCACAAGGCGGAGGTGGGACTACAACTACAGTGACCCAATATTTAACTCGAATTGGCAACATGTGTTTCCTATTCTGCCCAACAATTCGTATTAATGCCAACGGACATGACATTGAGTCATCCATATTCATAATCCCAGCACGATTCAGGCCCCTTTCGGAACAAACCAATAACATCAAAACTGTAAATCTTGGCACATATATAGATACTGGTGGCATGGTCATTCAAATTAATGGCCTAATGAGATTATATAAATCAAATTCATCACCAGACTTTGGAGTTGGTGTTGACAGTGGAACAGCAGAATCAGCTACATTCATATGGATGATTAAATAAGTTAATCTGTATTGTTATAAAAATATTTTAGAAATGCAAACAAGATTCAAGAGACACAAATTACGCGTTTTCGTTGTTTATAAAAATATTTATAACGATCTCAATAAAGAAATGTCAGGGATTTTAACAACGGGGAAATTAGTATTAACAAACACAACATCTAACCAAGATGCATTTGATAGACTTAGAGTATCGCAAACATACACAATGTATGACGTGGCAACTATTTATGATAGTTCTCCACATCGTTTAGACACCTTTGTAAATGGGACTGGAGCAGTGACGCATGATTCAAAAACAGGAGTAATCACACTATCAGCCAACGCGTCAACAAACGCAGTTGCTATACAACAATCGTATCGTTACATTTCTTATCAATTTCATAAATCACGAATTGTGTTGTTATCTGGAACATTAAGAAATGAAACTTCAACCGCCGAACACTATTGTAGAACGCGAGTTGGACTTTTTGATGGAACTGCCGAAAAAGGAATATATCAAAATGGTGTTACAAACCCAAACGGAGCAACAGGTCCTGGTAATGGTCATTATTTTGAATTGGTTTCTGCTGGAAATGGTTCTACTGACATTATGTTTGTTGTGGAACGACGTGGAAAAGTTGACGGTGTTGGCGCCGAATTAGAAACAGAAACAAGAATAGAACAAACAAATTGGAACATTGATAAATTTAATGGGGGTGGACCAAGTGGATTTACAATATCGTCGTGGAGAAACAGTGCATTTGTATTTGTGATTGATCAACAGTGGGGGGCTGGGCGTGTGCGTTTTGGATTATATATATGTGGCACATTATATTATATGCATCATTTAACACATGCGGCGATTGGAGTTCCCGCACCAAATGGCACGTATAACCCAGGCCCTATTATAATACCCTATATTCGTTATCCAAAACTTCCAATCCGTTCTGAACTAAAAACAACATCGGACGCTGGCCAGGCGGCATCGATGTCTATGATGTGTATGTCTGTCATGTCAGAATCTGGAAGAGAGCCAGCTGAAAATCCACGGTCGTTGTCATGGCCATTTTCAGATACAAAAGCAATTCCAACTGCTACTGGTTTTATTCCTTTACTGTCGTTTACTTTACCCCCAGTAGAACCAGCAAATAGAATTACATTATCGTTAACAAATTTTGCTATATCATCAACTGGCACAAACAGTTCGCTTATGTGGTCTTTAATTCAACACCCGCGCGGATCGTTAGTTGGGGCGACATATTCGACAATATCATCGTATTCACATGCGCTATATAACAGTAATGGTTCGTCCACATTTACAAATGGAGTCATTGACGCGTCGACATTTTTAATAAGCAATGGCGCGAATGGAATTGTGCTTGATTCTGGAATACTAGCATCAGACGGAAACATTTCAAAAAATTATTTATACGCATCAGAAGTTGGTGTGGATTCTTTTATATCTGGAGAACCAAAAGTACTAACAATCGCAGTTAGGTCATTGACTGGTACTCAACAATGTTCAGCAACACTATCATGGATAGAAATTAAAAATTGATTTATTAAAACCAATAAATAAAATGAGTTTGACATGTGTTGATACATCTCCAGATATAAAATGTATCGAGACTAAAGTAAAATTAAGTCCATGTAACACGGCTGAATTGTTAACGCTGTTCCTCCTAGCAAGTCCAGAAGCAGCGTATAAAATGTTGGATAATGAACTTAGAGTTACATATGGGGGATTGCCTGGATTTATAAATATGTTATATGATCCAATGTCTCCGCTATATCATTTAAGAGGAGACGTTGTCGTACCTCTTAAAATTAATTTAGAACCACAAAACTATATAACGTCTATCGATGTTCGGGTTCATAACAAAGTATCGTTTTCAGAGTATAGGATAACATTTAAACGTGTGATTTATTATGATGAATTATCAAAAAAAGAACCATTTAGTTGGCACATAAGCAATATTTCTCCTATATTTGATTAAGAGTTATATAAACAACAAATGATCTTTCTTGAAAGACGATCTATAAAAATGATCCTTAAAAATGATCCTTAAAATATGATCCTTAAAATATGATCCATCGTCACAACATTCGAAAGCATGACGCGAATTAAGAATGTAGGTAATAACAATAACAAGAATAAGAAGAAATTTTCCTTTCAAAAAGAGCATAGCATCACAATACGTAAAAATACAAAGATAGAATCTAACATCGGTCGATGCACTGATTTTGATGATTGTCCGTTGTCAAAAACACACAAATATGGATTTAAATATGTTGTTAAGGGAGGGAATCCAATGTATGGTACACGAGACACGCCATACAAATGTGGCAAAACCGCATCTGTTGATTTACCACTTAAAATGTGCGAGAACGGAATTCATTATAGTGAGTCGGTTTCGGATGCGATTATGAACATTCCAGGTCATTTGAGATCTAAAGATTTACGAATTTATCAAGTTGTTGGATGTGGAGAACACATCATCAACAACACAAAATCATGTTCGCAACATGTACATTTTGGTAAAATGATTGACAAAAAAACATCTGATGAGCTTGGAACTGGAGTTTTTAGTATAACATATCCATTTTCAAAAAGATTCGAGCGACATTATCGTGGAACTATCAAAACTGTTGATTTACCAGCAAACAACAATGATTTGCCATCGTGTTTTATTAAATACGATGGATCGTTGTATGCTGGTAAAAGTTATGTAGAATATATTTCAAGCGACGGTAAGCTAACAAATTTAGAATTCATAGAAAATAATAATTTTACGTATTGAAAATTAATAAGAACACCATTTTAAACAAACACAATTCCTCTCAAAAAAAATGTTATTCTTGATCAAAAACAGATACTGTTTAAACTAATAAATGATCTTTTTTTGAAAAAATGATCCTTCAAAAAATGATCTTTGATCCTTCAAAAACACAATTGCTGCACGATGGCAAGAATTAAAAACGTTCGTAACAACAATAACAAAAAGAAGAAGAATGACAACAACAAGAAGAAGAAGTTTTGTTTTCAAAATGAACATGCCTATACCCTGTATAAAAACATGAAAATTGAGTCTGATATGGGTCGTTGCACTGATTTTGATGATTGTCCGTTGTCAAAAACACACAAATATGGATTTAAATATGTTGTTAAGGGAGGGAAACCAATGTATGGCACACGAGACACGCCATACAAATGTGGCAAAACTGCATCTGTTGATTTGCCGCTCATCAGGTGCAGAAATGGAATTCATTATAGTACTACGGTTTCGGATGCTATTATGTACATTACGCGTTATTTGAGATCGGAGGATTTACGACTTTATCAAGTTGTCGGGTGCGGAGAACACATCATTAACAACACAAAATCGTGTTCTCAACATGTACATTTTGGTAAAATGATTGACAAAAAAAAACAACAGATGAGCTTGGAACTGGAGTGTTTACTATCAAGAATCCATGTTCACAATTATTCGAACGCCGTATTCGCGGAAAAATCGCAACTACCGATATTATACGTAATAAAACTGATCTCCCAACACGTCTTATTATTATACCTAAACGTTTGCTCGGTTTCGATCGGAAGAATGACAACATTCGAGTAGAATATATCTCACACAACGGTGGTATAACAACCGAAAATCTCGTGCAAAATGATGTTTTTTCACATTAACAATAAAATTCACATTAAAATTCACATTAAAATTCACATTAAAATTCACATTAAAATTCACATTTAAACAATAAAATTTATTTAACGAGATCACTGTTTTAAACAAACACAACACAATGTTATTTGAACAACTGGTTATTGATAAAAAAGATGATGATGATAAAATAGAATTAACAAATATCGACATGTCTGACAGTCAATTTGCTGCTTTTAAAACTGTTATTACAAGTCGTTCAAATATATTAATAACTGGGTCTGCTGGCACTGGAAAATCATTTTTAATTAAAAAAATAGAAGAAAAACTCATAGAATTAAAAAAAAATGTTATTATAACAGCTACTTCCGGTGTCGCAGCATCAAATATTGACGCAATTACGCTACATTCGTTCGGAGGCATTGGACTTGGAAACAATGATAACTTTACATCATTAGATTATGCAAATAACGTTTTAAAAAATAAAACGATAGCAAAACGATATAAAGAAACAGATGTTCTTATAATAGACGAAATTTCAATGGTTGATGGAGATTTTTTATTTTTATTGGGTAAAATAGCGCAACACATTAGAAGAAATGCACGACCATTTGGTGGAATACAGCTTGTTTTATTAGGAGATTTCTTGCAGCTCCCGTCAAGATGTGAACGTCAATTTTATGAGCATCCGCATTTCAAATTTTTTATTGACGTCGTGTGTCTCTTAAACACATCATTTAGACAAACAGATCCTGTGTTTTTATCACTCCTAAATTGCGTACGCGTTGGAAAAATTAATGACTCGGTTAAACAACAACTAAAACAAATTTTTTCTGATACTCACAATCATCGTGCTCTTGGAAAAGATTTTATTGGACTTAAACTCTATGCGAAAAATAAAGATGTTGAGGAATCTAACAGAAGAGACGATTCAACAAATGAAACAGAAGCAAAAACATTGGATATCTCATTTTTTATGTCTGCAATTTCTACAAAAACAATACCAGCAAAAGGGAAAAAAGAATTGGATATTTTTTCAAATACTGAAAAAATGGTTACAATTACAAAAATTCTTCCCGATTCTGATGAATATAAAAAACGGTTTTCAAATTTTAAGCCGGTTAAAAATAACAAACGCGACAAAAAAAAGGAAATCATAAAAAAAGAAACAACGTATAAACTAAGTGAGTCTCAGACTGCATATTTAACTACTCTTATTTCAAAACTTCATGGCGCAAATGTTTATATACATAAACAAGATATAGAAGCATTAAAAGAAGCAACTATGTTTTTAAAAGATCATTCGATAATTCTTCCCCATCAATTAAAAATAGGAACTCGTGTCATGCTTAGATTCAATATAAGCACAACAAATTGGCTTGTAAATGGAGCGAGAGGAATTGTAGTGAATTTTATCAAATCTGAAACTCCTATTAAGCTGTCATTGTTAAAAGAAAAACTTAAAGAAGAATCAAAAGATATTGACGATGAAGAACTTGAAATGCTACTTGTTCAACAATTAAAAAATATTATAAGTGATGAATCGAGCAGTAGCGGCGAGTATATCTATCCCGTTGTTCAATTTGACAATGAACTCACATGTGTCGTCCCAAGCGTTGAATTCAGACATAAACTTGATGGGGGGCTGCGAACACTTGATGAAGATTGTTATATTAATTGGTGTTTATGTGTTGAACACATTCCTTTAATTCAAGCATCTGCAATGACGGTACATAAAGCACAGGGACTTACACTTCGAGATGGAGCCGCTGTTCAAATGCGAGGAATATTTGAACGGGGACAATTTTACGTTGCAATGTCAAGAGTAAAAACAAGTACATCGCTTCAATTGATGGATTTTAAACCAGATGTAATAAAGGCCGATGAAAAAGCAGTTGCGTTTTATGATACTCTGTTAAAAAAAACAGAAGAGTTTGGTTATGTTGTTTCAATGTCTGAATTATTTTCAAAATAATATATATTAATTATATTCCTAGAGTTACATTCCGTTCCATTATTGTAAATAAGAGTCCAATAGATGTGTCTCTCCCGTGAAAGTGATAAAATGTTCCATCTGGATTAATAAATTGAACATGTATTGTGGAGATTTTTGTGACGCCAGTGAGCATAGTTTCAAATAAACGGTCATACATGTCAGAAGCCGCATCAAAACTTCGTGCTCCGAGTAAAATACGACCAATAGCAGTAATTAGTTGTTTTTGTCCAGTTCGAATCGCAAGCGTGTTGCCGCTCCCCTGCGCGTTATTTAACGTTACTACACAAAACACATATTTAAACGGTATTAAGTTAATTAAATTTGGCAATCTAAATATACGATGTTGTGAAAATGTATAAAATTCAGAATTCAACCCAGCAACCTCTCTGTTTATACACTGATAGCACGGCTGAGAAGCATTTAATGACCATATTCCGCTATTTGTAAACGTGACTGTCACAACATCTCCAACTAACCACGCCGCAGTTCCCCCACATAATATATTAATAATTGTTGGATCGGGGTCGTCGAGGTCAAACACCATGCCGCTATAAATTGAACCAAACGGACTGCCGCCTGTTTTAGATACTAAAACCTCCATACCAGTCCCACACCCGTGTGCGACGTCAAGTTGAATTGTTAAAATTGTTCCAGATGTTGTACTCAAACTTATAATTTCGCCACTTCGTGGTTTATAGGGAACGGCGGCTATTTGTAGCCTATTTTCGCTTGAAATATGGGTTACCGTAAAATGTTGCGATGGCATTGGCTGAAGCACGGATCCTTGAAATATAGTTGGATAGTAGGGAGGAACCACCGTTGGCACATACAGTGATGACCCGGTATAATCCATCGGGTCATATCCAAGTTTTTGTGGATCAATCGTTGTTAATGAACCAGACGATAACACGAGTGTAAACGGCATTTCTGGAAATCCCGTATGCTGAAACGAAATACCTTTATAAATTGGACCGTCCATTATAGCAGATGCTTTAATTGGTATAATTAAAGAGCTTGGTACACATGTAGACCCAGTGCCTGTCTCAAACGCGCGAGTAATTGCTGCGGCTAAATTTTGCGGACTATACCTCCCAGACGGTATGCATGCAACGAATGGAACATCATCAGATCCTCGTACTTCAATTTGCCACGCTGCGCCGCTGTCTAATGCGCTATCTGATCTTCCAACCCACGACGCATTCATCGCATTAGATATTCCAGACGCAATGTCGTCTCCAGAGGTATATGTCCCAACACGCAAGCGCGTCCCAGATCTAGAGTCTGATAATCTTGGACCGCGCGACTGTATCGTAACAGAAATATTTTCTGACGCATCGATTTCCAATGGAACTGTAAACCCCATATATTGTATAATGTCCCCATATATTGTTGGATTTCCACTTTTTGTTAGGGGGATATAGGTTAAACTAAATGTGTCTGTTGTCGCATCCCATGAAAATGAAAGTGAATAATCTGCCGTTCTTGCCCTTATTGTAGCATTAACTGCGTTAACAAGTTCTGCGGGCCCTGGCAAGTTTGAAACTGCAAGCGTTCCGTATACATCAAGACCAACCGGTGGATTTACCAACCCAGTATCGTTTTTAAATGTTATTTTAGCTTGGCGTGGCTGCCCATCAACATTTTCAATTTTTGCAAATGTTTTTCCGAGCGGAGTAAGTCCGGTTTCGCTAAATCTATTGGCTATTGCTATAAAATTATTTCCCCAAATTTCTTGTGCGGCTGTTAAATTAGTACCAACATCTTCTTCTGTTTCAATCAGAAATATGGTGTCAGTAAGTCGATCAACTTCTTTAATTGGATTTCTATGTATTGGAAGTAAAAATTCATCATTTGAGTCATCAAACGACACATTAATCGATCTAAATATAGTTGATAATTCCAATCCATCTGAAAAATCAACCCTGTTCCAATCTTCTTCAATGAGAAATTGACCACCTGGAAAAGACACGTCGGCAAGTGTCATACTTGACACCCGTAAATTAAAAATAGTAGATTCTTCTACATTAACTACAAAATTTGCACCGTCATTTCCACGCGACCCATTTAAAGAACTCAGCACTACTTTTTTTATTCGTTGTCCCTTTATTCCGGCATATTCATTAATCATGTCTGGCACATCTCCAAAATCATATTTTGTTTCTCTTTCTCTGTATGGCGTATTTGTTAATTGTATGCTTTCTGCTTTTGACGGTGCAACCAAATATGGTGTTGTTTGTGCTAAATTAGATGCACGCTCCATTCTTTATTGTGTGTAAAAAAGTTTAATTTTTATTAAAATACCACATCTACAAATTACAATTATAGTTTTATTCGCGATTATAAAAATTAATCAAGCGAATGTACTAACATATGCAAACAATATATATCCTTTTTCCCATAAAAAACAAACTCTTTTTCACCATTATTGAAATCACGTATAAGATTTTTGATTTTCATCTTTGTTGCTTCCTTTGACACTTTAACTGAGCGGGTCAATATATTACCTCGTTCTCTTGCTGTCTTGTCGTCTTCTGGTATAAGAGTCACGCCTAAAAATTGTCTTATTTCCATAAAATGTGTCCCATACGATGGTCCAAACAAATGATCCCAAACAAATAAACTTATATACAACAGTGGAAATTTTGATCCTCCCCATAACACATCATCTCGATGTTCATCGTTAACAATAATTTTGTTTAGTCCAAACAACCCATCAAAATCAACTTCCATCTATCTCTCTTTGTGAAGGAGTAGTGTGAGAAGTAATACGCAACGAGTGCTAGGATCACTTTTGAAATGATCCTTTATGAAATTGATCTTATGAAATTGATCCTTACAAAATGATCCGTGTGCGTGAGGAGTAGTATACAACGAGTGTTAGGATCACTCACTCTAAATGATCACTCCTCTTGAATGATCACTCTTGTAATGATCACTCTTGTAATGATCACTCTGAATGATCACTCTTGTAATGATCACTCTGAATGATCACTCTTGTAATGATCACTCTTGTAATGATCACTCTGAATGATCACTCTTGTAATGATCACTCTTGTAATGATCACTCTTGTAATGATCACTCTTGTAATGATCACTCTGAATGATCACTCCTCTTGAATGATCCATTGTAAAATGATCCATTGTAAAAATGATCCCATCACAATAATAAAATGATCCCATCACAATAGTACAATGGACAATATCGACACATTGATTGATTATATATTTTGGAAACGAAATGGCCATATAGCGACTACGCTTGCTAAAGATATTTGCAGAAAATGGTTATGTGTTGATGTTGAAAATGCATTTCTTAGAGCTGAAGAAATACAATTTATAACAGAAGCAGCGTGTATTGCAGATGTATGTATTGGAGAATATGCAGATACGATAGCAGATATTCCTGAATTTACACGCTCGGTTGATTTATTGTATTTGCTCCATGTAAAATACAGGGAAACAAAGTACAAAGAAAGTGTTCATTATTGTTCAAAAATTGTACGTAAATTTTTAACAATACGTCATGTTTCACATGATAAACGAGAATCAATCATATCAAAAATGTTTAATCAAGTATGGGTTTCTTCAGAAAAAATTAATGCACCTGATGCTATTTCTGCATTATTTAAACATTCGGGTGGGTTTATAACATTTGTATTTAATTATGATTTTGCAAAACATATATGTAGATTAGAAGAAAATAACCGAGTATGTGTTGCGTTTAGAGAAATTATCGATCTTGAAGAAACATCGCCATTTAAACCACAGAATATTGAATGGTTAAAAAATGGAATTTTCGACAAAGATAAATTGTTAAAACATTATGACACCAGCTTTTCTGTTCCTCATAATAAAAGATTATTGAAAAAAAATATTATTGAGGCGTTAACATTGCTGGTGCCTTTTAATTATAAAATTATATTGCATCACGATTAATAAATGAATATTCATTTTCATGTATTTGGGATAGCAATTGTCGATGTATTGTTGACAATACTTGCGGCATATATAACCTCTAAATATACAAGAAGTCCATTATATATAACGCTGCCGTTTTGGTTTTTACTTGGAATTATATCACATCGTGCATTTAGAATTAGGACTCCTGTTGATAAATTGCTTTTTAATAAAAAATAAATTATAATTTAATTACATATAGACAATAATTTTATATTACATAACATTACTATTACATAACATTACTATTACATAACATTACTATTACATAACCGCCAAATCAATAACAGATTGTTCTTTAGTTTCATATTTTGGAGAAGATTGAACTTCAATCGCTCTATTTTCAATCTCTTTGTTATAAGCATTGCGCTGTAACAATTCTTCGTCGCGCTGTTGAACATACGCAGCCATATTTACTGCTTCCATCAATTTTCTTCTTGCTTCTGAAAGAGAACGTTCTTTTTTACTTTTGCTCTTACTCTTTTTTCGTTTTACTATCGCATTTTTCACTACTGTGTTTTTCATTACCGCGTTATTCATTAATCCAATCGATTTTCTTAAACTCTGTATCGTTTTTTTCTCCTTTTTTAGTTTATGTTCTTGTTTTTCTTGTTTTTTCATCATTTTAAGTCTCTCCTTTTCCTGCTTTTCCTTTTCCTTAATCAACATATTATTCTCTTTTTCTTGTTTTTTCATAATGTTAAGTCTCTCTTTCTCCTGTTTCTTTTTTTCTTTATTCAACATTCTTTCCTTCATTTCTATTAATCTCGCTTCTTTTCTAGCTGCTCTTTCTTTCTTATGCTCTTGGCGCAATAATTTGTTTTGTTCTTTTCTCTCTGCCTCAGCCTTATTTTTTTCAGCCCTTTCTTTCTTTTTTAACGCATGAACTTCTTTTTTAGCCAATTTTTCTTGTTTTCTTAATTTTGCTTCTTCTTTTCTAATTGCGCGTAGCTGTATTTTATCATGGTGTTTACGTTCAATTGCTTCTTTTAGACCTCTTGATGACATTTTGTTTGCTGTTTCAACATCCGTACCCATTTTAATTAACCGATCTATATATTGTTTTCGTAATTCGCGTTTAACTTCTTCAATTGGCATAACGAACGGATCTTTTTCTATGTTTTGCTTTTTAAATATGTTAACAAGCTTCCGTCGCGCTGAATTTTCAGCATCTAATGCAAGTCTCCCCTCTCTGTATTTCATACTCCCCGCATAAACTTCAGCTCTAATTTTTTCAAGCTGATCGTCTGATGGTTTTTCAATCGTTATAGCATATTCAATATCTTTTCGCATTGCGGCAGCTGCCTTAATTTCTTCTCTTTTTTTCTTATTTATTGCGCCTAATCTTCGTTTTATTTCAGATCCTCGTAATTTACGACCTCGCATCTCAAGCGGAAGCTTTTTTAATAATTTGTTACGATCTCGCATTGCTTTTACGAGGTTAAGTAAGGTTGCTCGTGTTTTAGATGTCATAATTAAATTCTGAACAGCCATTTCTGTATTTACAACTACGCCTCCTTTAATATAAAATGGACACGCATAACGACTTGCATACCATGCAATTCTTGATGGAAGAGTTATATCTTTCAAATTCACATTCATAACAAGTTTTGGTAAATTACCAAGTTTTAACAACACTCTTCCTATCATTTTCACCATATCACTTATTCGTCGCGCATCATACAATTCTTTTATTGTTGGACGAATGTCTGTACCAGACACACAACTTTTAACAAACGTGGTTTTTAATACATCTCTAATTTCAGTTGCTAAAATGTCAAATGATTCTGGTGTATTGGGTAATTTTCGTTGTTGAATTATTGAATCCATAAGTCCACGAATGTATGGGATAGTAAGCCATAAATTTCCGCCACATACTGTGTTTTGACCATGAATTTCGTCGTCGGGAGACATTTTGTACGGAGACGGAGATAAATTTACACTCGGCATGCCTAATTTTTCAACGGGAGAAAGAACAAGTGCCGAACATGGAGTTTTTCCGTGTCTTGCGCTGTTTGCGACACAATCAACCGCAACACCCTTTAAATCATATAACACGCTTTTAGTTGGAAGATATGCAGCACATGTCTTTATCCACGTCCATACATCAAAAGACACTTGCTCGTTCAACATTTCTACTATTCCAAGATCTGTTTCAAGATGAGGCGAAACTTTACGTGCCGCGTTATATATATTTCGATACTCTATTAATTCTGGACTCTCATCGTCATTTCCTATTTTACTGATGTCAGCACTTTTTACATCTACTTTATGCATAAGTTGCTTGTAGCTAAGTTTAAATACCCCGCCGCTTCCTACAAGTTTTGAGGTTAATTCGGCATCAGATTCGTCTGAACCCGCGTCAGATTCATTATCCTGCTCTTTTTTATTCTCGTCTATATTACTTTTACACCGCAACATAAACATTACAATCTCACTTTTCCATTCTCTCATACTTTCTAAATTTGCGTGGCTGCACATTCTACGCACACGCCCTATTAACTGGGTATAGATACGCATGTCAGAGGGTGGGTCGAGTATGTAAACAGTTCTTATAGATTTAAAATCAACCCCCTGATAATATAGCGGAGTTAACAGCAGCGCGAGTTCAACTCGGTGGCCCGTTGGATCAAACTCTCCATATTTTGAAGACTTTTTTTCCATAAACCACCGAAGTGCGTCTCGTTGGACTTGTGATGACGAATTTCCTTCTTCGCCGCCATGTCCGTTTAATAACATAAACCGCCGTTTGCCGTCTTTGGGGGGCGTTGTTTGCATATTTGTCCATTGTACCCACCCATTCATTAACAACATTGCACGCGTAGCAGCCAAACCAATTGCATTATAGTCACAAAAAACTAATTTTTTTCCAATTCTACTTGTGTTGATCATTGATACCATTTTTGCAACTTTTGGGTTGTCTTGTTCTGAAATTTTTGGATTTGGTGAAAACTCTAACCCACGCGCTGCACCGGCATTCATCAAACAATATTTTCGCATACGATCTGGCGACTCCCCGGGCACAGTTATAATTGTCTCATATACCGTTTTAAATACATCATTTGAAGGAACGGTAACCTCTGTTTTTCCAAATTTAATAACGATATTTTTTGCAGTTTTCTTTTTATCTTTAGCTTTATCTTTGACTTTTTTATCTTTGGCTTTTTTATCCTTAACGTTTTTATCTTTAACGTTTTCTACACGCAAAATTTCACCATTTGCATACTCTTCGTCATTGAGAAATAAAACATTTTCTCCAATTTCAAACATGGGTCGTGTTTTAAGACTCTCTTTTATGTTTATACGCTCAGAAGTGTGTGTTCTGTTATGTTTTTCATATGTTTTCTTAACACTGTTCGTCCAATCCACATGCACATATCTCGGTTGTTGAAACAGCGGGTCAGACGACGACGGCTCTACCGACGGAAACAAATGAAAATCATTTACCACGTCATACACAGACACATACCCCTGCATTGCACGTTTTGCACGTTCTGTTATATTTCCGTCTATAGTTAGCCAGTCTGTACCAATTGGATGAGCGTCTTTTCCACGCAAAATATTTATTGCAACTCTCAATTCGTCCACATTTTCTGTAACCGGCGTCGCGGTCAACCCCACAACAACACTCCCATGTCCATTAACATTATGTGCGGCACGAACAAGCCCCTCCCGAAGTCTTGGTATACTTGCTCTCCACGCCCCCGTCGCTATTGCAGAATCATTGCACGCATTATGAAACTCGTCCATTATTACGACAGAATCATCTAACGGATTACAAAAATTTTCACATTCAAATCGAGCATCGTGTGTTTTTGACATTCTGTTTCCCTGTCCGGCAGTATACATCGTATCTGCTGTATGTTTTCTAATAACGCCATCGTCGTCAGTGTACCACGGCATCTGATTCCCCGCAGCAACATACCCACATGTGAGAAAAATAGGGGTTGTGATCTCCTTTATTCGGTCGGAGGGGACTGGCAGTTGTCGCGTTGCTGTACGTATTGAATTTTTTCCAAAAAAATTTGCAATCAGCGACTCCTGACTGTTTGTATATAAATGTGTGACGACATCAGAAATAAAACCACGTATTGCAACACATTCGTCGCGTGTGTTTTGAGCAATATCTTCATTTGGGACAATCACTATGATCTTTTTAATTCCCCATTTTCGCCACTCCCCGTCACAATCAAGAAATCTCTTTAATGTGGTTGGTTCTTTTTTTGAATGTTCTGAAGATTTCCAATATTCAATTGCTTTGGTAACATTATGCTTAAACCACACATTTATAATGTTTGCAATTACAATTGTTTTTCCAGAACCAGTTGAATGAACAATAAGCATTCTATCAAGACCGCCCGGAGACAACAAATATGGATTTACTAACTGATATGGTTCAGACCCTTTTGTGGCCAGCCAACTATCTGCTTCTCTTCCTCTTGTTTGATACATCGCTTCATTTGAGGGCGAAATTTCTGCGCTTTTCATTATGATTGATATATGCCCGTTTTGAAAAACAGGTACGCCAACCCCCACTAATTTAATTTCAACGTCCTTAAACCATATTGACATTGCAGAAAATACATTTAATCTAGACCCAACTGTCGGTGTTTTAACATAGGCATCTCCAAGTACAAAATCAGTAGTCGACAGGGGAAATACCCACTCCTCAAGACCTAATTTTGAATAAAGTGGCGGTAAAATGTCTCCATACCCATGGCCTGTTTTAACAACAACATAGTGTCCAAGTTGTGATAAAACAACAGCTGAGCTAGACCCACACATGACATCATCTCCTGCCGAATACCAACTCAGCGGAACAACGCCCCTCACATTTCGTAATTCACACATGTTAACATATTTAATGTCTTTATCTTTGTCTTTTTTGTCTTCTAATTTTGCAACCTTTGAAATATTTTGAACATTTGTCATTGTTAAATTATTTAAAATAAGAAATTGCGATACAAACCATGGAAACAAACGCGAATTTAAGTTTGGCCATATTTTTGGCCATCGATATGCGTTGATGTTCATTTATTTAAAGCGTATTATTTAAAGTGTATTAATTGACATTACAACTTCATTACAAGTTAATTACAAGTTCACAACGGCAGCGACGCGGTTATAAACAACGTCGATGGCTGTGAGAGCGTTGGCGACATCGCGGGCAGCGTCGGCGGCATCGCGGATAGTGTCGCGGGCAGCGTCGGCGGCATCGCGGATAGTGTCGCGGGCAGCGTCGGCGGCATCGCGGATAGTGTCGCGGGTGGCGGCATCTCGAAAAGCGACGACGCGGTTATAACCAAAGTCGATGGCTGTAAGAGCGTTGGCGACCTCGCGGGCAGCGTTGGCGGAATCGCGGGTAGCGTCGGCGGCATTGCGGATAGTGTCGCGGGTGGCGACATCGCGGAACGCGGCGGCGCGGTTATAACCAAAGTCGATGACTGTGAGAATGTTGGCGGCATCACGGGCAGCGTTGGCGGCATCACTGGCAGCGTTGGCGGCGTCGCGGACGGCGTCGCGGACAGCGTCGCGGGTGGCGAGAGCAGCAAGGCAGGCGCGGCGAGCTTCGCTGGCAATGGAGAGACAGGAGCTCGTGACGTCGAAGGCAGGAGTAGTGTCGTTGGTGGCGTCAAAGGTAGTAGTAGTGTTGTTGGTGGCGCTGAAGGCAGCAGTAGTGTCGCTGGTGGCGTCAAAGGCAGCAGTAGTGTCGCGGGTGGCGTTGAAGGCAGCAGTAGTGTCGCTGGTGGCGTCGAAGGTAGCAGTAGTGTCGCTGGTAGTCTCTGATACTGATGCCATTAAAAATGTTTGTAAAAATATTAATAAACGATATTATTGATCCAATATCTGTTATGGATCAGCAGTTCGATTAATTTAATATAACATTGTAATAAATACGAGGATCTTGGATCAAATACATCACGTGATTTCACTGTTGGGGTTAGTGATAACTGAATGGTTGACCACAAAGAGCTTGAAGATGCCTATGCGGCACTGGCGGCGCGTGCTGCTGGATGTAATGTAACCATCGCCGAGTTTATTAATGGAAAAGGAGGCGACGATGACTATGTTGATGAACAAGAAGAAAAAGCAAGTGTTGCATCTCTTCCCAAGCAACTTGAAAAGAAAAGGAAAAGAAAGGCGGAAGAAAGTGATGATGAAGACGATGAATGGAAAGTTGAATCATCTGAAGAAGAAGATGATGATGAGGAAGAGAAAGATAATGAAGACGCCGACTATGATGACCTGCATGAAAAACGACCTATTAAAAAACGGCGTACTAAAAAACAACCAAGACAAGGACACGGAGAATTTCGGTGTGACGGATGCGGTAAGATTTTTTCTCAACGACCAAATCAATGTCGCCACTGGTTGCGAATTAGTCGGAAATTAAAAATGATGACTGATGTAGCCGCAACTCGCGAAGTTGGAACTATTGAATGTCTGTATGCGGCATATCACGCGAACAACACAAACGGAATCGAGCCTCCGACTTTTGGTGACGATGTTGAAAAGACATCTGATGATGTTGAAAAGACATCTGATGATGTTGAAAAGACATCGGATACAAGTTTGGATGATTCGTCTTTTTTAGTTGAAGAGAAATTACCCGCGGATTTGTTTTGTGATTCAAGTAGAGATACAGACCAATCAATTTTTATTTGAAACGAATTACACTTCGTTTAATTTTAACAACATAATTTCAACATTTATTATTAAAAATGTCAAGAAGAATTACAAGATCAAGAAAACAATTAGATGAAAATGAAATAACTAAAGTTTCACCTGTATTAACAGATAATATTCATACATTGGCATCTTATGAAAACAACACAACAACACCCGTATCAAAAACATCTGTAACAAAAGCACTCGTAGATGCAACGCCCGTGGCAAAAGCATCTGTTGTTTCAAAGGATGTAACTACAACACCCACAGTAGCTAAAGCATCGGCCATAACATCTGTAGCTGCAACACCTGTGGCGAAAGCACCAACACCTGTTGCTGCAACACCTGTGGCGAAAGCACCAACACCTGTAGCTGCAACACCCACAGTAGCTAAAGCATCAGCCATAACATCTGTAGCTGCAGCACCTGTAGCGAAAGCATCCGCCATAACATCTGTAGCTGCAACGCCTGTGGCGAAAGCACCAACACCTGTTGCTGCAACACCTGTGGCGAAAGCACCAACATCTGTAGCTGCAACGCCTGCCGCACCAATAGCGAAAGCACCAACACCATCTGTAGCTGCTACGCCTGCCGCACCAATAGCGAAAGCACCAACATCTGTAGCTGCAACACCCATAGTGGCGAAAGCACCAACACCTGTTGCCGCAACACCCACAGTGGCGAAAGCACCAACATCTGTAGCTGCAACATCCACAGTAGCGAAAGCACCCGCCATAACATCTGTTGCTACGAGTGTAGCTGCGAAACCTGTAGAAAAAGCACCAACATCTGTTGCTGCTACACCTGTAGCAAAAGCACCAACATCTGTTGCAAAGGATGTAGAAATCGTCAAATCACCACCAATAAAAAAGGCTCAGGTAGAAATTTCTAAAAGTAATCCACCGCCACCACCGCCTCATGTTGTTGATTTTGAACACATCGGAGATACAGTTGTTGTAACGATGAGCATGTTAAAAAAATATATTGATTATAGATTATTAGCTTTAAAATGACGTTTTCGAGATCTTCGTATAATGAGTACAATTATTGCAAATAAAAGTAGAGTGATAATTGCTGTTATGCATATAATGTAAATTTTTTTGGAATGTTCTTTCAACAAAGACATTGTTCTTTATTTTAAGTGAAAATAGAAATTAATTCTTTAACAAAAAATAAATTATTGAACATATCTATATTCTGTATTTTTGTATCTCCATTTTTTAACATTTTTAGTCCTTTGTTGCTAAAAACAAATTTTGTTGGTCTGTCATAAATATATATAACATCGTCATTATGATACCACAACGCACATCGTCTTTTTGACACAATCATTTTACCAAACAAACCAATCGTCATAACACCAACGGGGACATATAATTTTGAATGAGACAATAAAAGAGAAAACATAGTTGTGTGTTTTTTTTAAAAATTTCTTTTAAATAAAATGTTTAATTCGTTAACAAAATATTTTTCTGACAGTATGAGAAGAGGCGACGGAAGAGGAGGTGGCGGCAGTGGTGGCAGTGACGACAGCGAAATGAAAAGTTATAAAAAAACACATTCAGGACATAGTAGTGGCAGTAGTTTGTCCAACAGTGAAAGTAGAGCCGGGTGGGAAAATATTAGTAATTGGATCGACGACGAGGATGGAAGTGGAACAACACACACATCATTAAAACATACAACATACGGAGATGATGAACGTAAATTTAATTATATGTTTAATATGGTAGAAAACGAGGGAGGAGGGAATTGTTTATTTTATTCAATTGTCCACTTGCTTGGATTATCTGTGCATATTCGAGACACGACGCTTGAAGCTATTGAAGATTTATTAATTAATGTACACGACAAAACAATAGGGACAACTGATTCGCGCGACATGAAAAAATTATATTTGTTACAAAATATTCATAAAACGTTAAACAAAATAAAAGATATAGTGTCTGAAAGAACAAAAGAAAGAAGGATAACACCAATACTGTTTGCAAAAGTTCTTAGAAAACTGGTTGTTGTTGATTATTTTCTTAATTACACCGAACGAATTTTGGAAGATGTAAATATGTATGAAGAATTAGTAAGAAGCGATACGCGTCCTCCTCGAAATATCGATTATGTATCAAACGGAGTCAGATATTCAAGATCTGAAGATATGTGGGGAAAATTACATATTATTTTTAAAGATATGAAAAAATTTAGAGTAAAAGAAAGTCGCTCGTTACCTTACTGGGGAGATGAAAAAGTTTTTAAAACAATTAGGAAATATTTTTCATCATATTTTATTATTTTAAACAACAAGCATGGAAAATTAAATGCAACAGAAAACGACCTAGATACTGGAATTATAAGACGAGTTGGATTTATATATTTATCATCTTCAACTACGGATTATGCGCATTACAGAGCTCTTTCTCCAAACTTTGGAAAAACATTCGATTACTCTCTTATGGTTGGTCCGCTTGCCGCATTGCGTTATTTAGGACGAATTGCCAGCGACACAAGAAACGACAGGAACAATATAATTATAATTGATAGAATAAACACCCTGTTACAACACTATTATTTATAAAATAAATTGAGTTACACACCTTTTTATAAAAACAGTAAATCTTTCATTTTATTTTTTTATGGAACATAGTAAATAAAACAAAATGTCTATGCGTTTATGTCCCACATCTATAGTTTCAAAACCATGCAACGTTTCTTCATGTAAATGTTACCAGTCGAGTAAGCCGGCGTCGTCGTTTACCCCGCTTGGGTTTTCATTTGGAGTAAGCGGATGTGGTCCGAGATGCGCTGGTGGGTATACTCACTGCGCAGAAGAAAATCGTAAACGAGGACGTGGTCCCGCTCCGTACCAGTATGCCGGAAGCAGAGATTCTTGCTTTGGAACTGGTGAAGGAAGAGCCGCATGTGCCGTAAAGAAGACGAGCGACAGTATTGCCGCCGCGTTAAATTGCACAAAGGGTAAGGCATGCATACCTGCGTAGTGATGCGTCTATTAAAATAATAAATATTGTGAGTTTATATATAGCTTATTAGATTTTAACAACAAATAAACAAATGATTGTATATACATACATATGGAAACCAGCACATGTGAAATATACGTTACCGTCCGGGTCTATCGGTTATGTACTCGTTCCGGAAAATTTATTAACACACGTAACCGCATGTTGTGGGTGGTCAATTACAGTACTCCCAAACACTGGGTATAATCCTGTTCACTTTGCTCATATAAACTCCCATGTTGTTTTTACAATGTGCAGTGTACCAACCCCACACAATAACGATATTGTGATGTGGATAGATGGAACAATTGCTACAAACAGTGAAAATGCACACAGTGAAAATGTAAATAGTAAATTTTGGAATATTTCTAGGTTATTTTACGATGCTGACTTAAATTCGGTATGTATAGGTGGCATGTTGTGTCGTAGAGTTTGTAAAAAAACAACTCAATTTAATATCGCGTGGTTTAATTCTTCAACTATTATTAATTCAACCGAAATGTTTTATAACGAGATTAAAAATAATCATTATTATACTTTGTCATTTTCTAAAACGCCCCCGTGGTATGTGATTCGATATGAACTTGTTGGGAAAGGACTCACCAATATGAAAATAGAATTTGTTGCGGCGCTTGTAACCGCATATATGTGTGGAGCAAGCCTAATAGAACCAAAATTTCGTCCAGATATTCAAACAAAAGGGTCAATAGCTGCATCGTCGTTATATGATTTAACCGACAGCATTGTTCCGATAGTAACATATAAAACAGCACGAGAAAAAGAATATGACATCACTCCAAAATTACTTATTGATGGAATTAGGCCAACACATAATTTATTGCATATTGGAAGAAATATGTTTAAATGTCATGCTGCGAGAACAACGCCTGAATTTAAAACATTATTTTCAACGTTATCTCTTGCGCCGCCACATGCCTTATATATAAACAAAATTATTAACAAGATTGGAAGTTTCGTTGCTATACATGCAAGACTTGAAAATGATTGGAAAATTGCATGTAAAAAAAATATAAAACTTAAATATGTAAGTGCATCAAAAATTTTACAAACACTCAAAAAAGTTACAAATTTAACTAAAAAAACGATATGTTTGTTATGTGGAGATATTGAAAAAAAAGACAGGTATGTTTTTGAACCATGTATAAAAAGATCAGAGGTGGTTGGTGTAATTTGTCCAGGAAATACATACACACACCAATCGCTATATGATTTTGAGTTGGCATTACACGCAGATGAATTTTATGGACATTCTCAATCTACTTTTTCTATCGCTGTTGTTAACGAAAGAAGAAAACGAAATATGCAAGCAATGTTTTACATATAATTTTTTTTATGTTTTATTAAATAAAGATAACCATGCCTCACGCAGACGGTGTCGCAATTCCTAGAATGTTGTACTCGTTAGGGCGTGTAGAAACGCCTGCCGAAGTTAAAAGTCGCGTTGCTCGAGAAAGAGTGGAGTTAGCACGCATACGAGATCTTACCGATTATTCTAAAATGTATGACAAATATGAAGATAGACGTCAAAAATCAAGGGAAGATGCGAGAACGTCTGCATACAGACTGCACAAATTTAGTAGAATTTCAAAATATCATGTTAATAATGCTGCAGACATGTCAAGACTTAGAAAAAGAGCTAATGAACTGAGACATTTGGCTAAAAGTGTAATTTCAAAACTAAAATCAAAAACATTGAATTTGAAAGCATTTTTAAGTTCAAGCGACGCGCATAAACTTCGAAAATTCAGAGCATCGAAATTTGTTAAGGCGGCGTATGGCAGAAAAAAAGCAAAAGAAATTCTTCGTCGGGCTGGATTAGTTGGATGGAGTTTACCTGTACGCCATCGCGGTTCTAAAAAACACTACCGATATGGACGTCTTGCAAGATTGATAAAACGACGACATGTTGTGCTTTCTCTGGCAAAGTCAATAAAAAGTTTGAAACCCAAGAGTTTGAAACGAAAGAGTTTGAAACGAAGTGCGAAACGAGGCACAAAACGAGCTGCGAAGCGAGGCGTAAAACGCACTTCAAGACGAGGTTTAAAAAAGACCCTGAAGCGTAAGAGCTTGAAGAAGCGCAAGAGTTTGAAAAAACACAAGACGAGTCGTCGCCGCCGAGTTTAATTTAATTTAAAGTAGTAGTTTACGACCCATGTTCCAATATTCTCGTATAACGTTTTTTCCATAATAAAATATTTGGGCAGGATTCCCAATTCTGTGTAACTTATCATTTTCAGCCCATCGTTCATACCACAATGAACCATCAAATCTCCACCCACTCATAGCAGGTCCTCCAATGCGGTGAAGTTTTCCATTCAATAACCAAATTTCTTCAGACACAAGACCGTTTTTAAAAAAAATAATAAACGCAGGTCCTTTTTCCTTGTTGAAAACTCCATTACGATAGGTAAAAATACCACGAACGACTCTATTTCTAAAATAAATTATTTTTTTCATTAATTCTCCATTATTATACCACTCTTCGCGTTTAATATTTTGATCATTAAAATATTCTATTTTAGCGGGAGCATCCATATGATGTAATTTTCCATCATGTAGCCATTCACGAATTTTAATTGACCCGTCTTCAAAATAAGAAATTCTTATCTCCATAGTTAATTTATTACACCTTTATTGTAAAAAAATTTAATTGTGTGAATTATGATCTTCCAAGATCACAATTGCAAGATCACAATTGCAAGATCACAATTGCAAGATCACAATTGCAAAATCATAATTCACACAAGTCATGTTTATATCATACAACACAAAAAATGTACCAAATCATTTTATTCTTAAACACTATTCCAACTCGCGTAAACGAACAAAACATTATGTTGTTTCTGCTACGTTTTTAAAAATATCATATTTTCTCAATGGATATGAACACCGAATTAATGGACCGGCTTCAATTACATACATCGATAATAAACTTTATATTGAAAGATGGTATTATAAAGGTAATTTCCACAGAATAGGCGGACCAGCAATAGTAGTATATCATAAAAATGGTAAAATTGATACAATGTGGCTTACATATGGAATATGTAGTGATAATAGTGTTTCAGAACATGAAATTCGATTAATGTATATTCTTTTTTAATTGAATTTGAAAGAGTATATTATTAATAGGTGTTTAGTTGTTAAAACCATGGATTACTTGAATCCGTACATCTAAATGTCCAGATTCATCATACTTGTCTACGTATTGCAGCTTTTCATTAATGTACTTCAACGTGTCGAGGTATTTAATCCTTTCATTCGTGAACTTCAACTCCTCTTTAATAGTTCCGTTTTCATAATAATTTACCTGCTCTGGTCCTCCTCCATCGCGATATTTTATTCCACGAATGTACCAATGATGTGTTTTGACATTACCTGTATTGTAGTATATTGTTGATGCTGGTTCATGCTCTCGATGGAGCTGTCCATCTATGTACCATCCCTCCTCACAAATTTTTCCATCTTCATTGTATCGAACAATGGATGGTCCATCTGCACGGTGTTTTTTTCCACATTGGTGCCATTCTTCCCCCATAACATTCCCATTTTTATAGTATGCTATGATATATGGTGCACCAATACGATGTTCTTTTCCGTGTTCAAACCATTTTTGTGAAAAAATATTTCCACTTTTGTAATAGATTGTAACAGCAGGAGCACCGCTGGGACAATGCAGCTTTCCATTTTCAAACCAGTTTTCTTCGTTAATAGCACCATTATCGTAGTAAATAACAATCGCAGGAGCATCTGCACGACTTACTACTCCATTGTTATACCATATTTCTTTACTTATACATCCATTTTCATGGAAACGGATGACAACATCTTTGATAATGAGACGTAGCTGTTCGATTTTGTTCATGATTATTGTATTTTCCGCCAATGGTACGTCTTGCTTTTCAAGAGCTTGTATCTCTCTCATAATGTTAGCGGCATAAATGAAATCGGTTGTCATAGCGTAAAGGAGAAGAAGTATTTGTGATTGTTAATTTTAATGAGATCATTTAATTGGATCATTGCGCTTGCTTATATACATTCTTTCATTTACATGTTTGAAAAGCAGGCACGTGCCAAGTCATGAACGTCGCACACCATGATTGTACCAGATCCTTTCAGCAACTTCTCCGTTGGTGTAGTATGACACAACCGCTGGTCCATCTTCGCGATGGGTCTCGCCGTGTTGGAACCATACTTCATACCTTGGATTTCCGTTGTCATAGTGAGCAGAAATTGCTGGTCCATCAACACGATGTTGTTGTCCGGAAACAAGCCACCGCTCAACGTTAATGGACCCATCCTCATAGTAGCACCGTATAGCAGGTCCTCCATCATCGCGTTGTATTTCTCCGTTGATATACCACGTCTCCTGCTTGATGATATGCATTGCTGTGTTGTCCTCGCGCGTGTAGTAGAAGATTACCGCAGGTCCATCAAGTCGGTGCTGTTTTCCATCAACAAACCACTCTTCCGACTTTGACAGTCCATTTGTTTCGTAACGAACGATTGCGGGAGCACCAACTCGGCTAATTTCTCCATCGTCGTTGTACCACTTCTCAGATTCACAATTTCCGAGCTCATCCTCGTAAAAAGTGAAGACGACATTCTTAATAGCCTCGCCAAGTCGACGTCTCTCTTCCAAAAAAGCAGTCTTTTCTTCATCAGAAGTTACTGTCTCCGCCAGCCTCTTGTTGCACTGAATCTCACGCTCAATTTCTGCCGCACTTGCATCTCCCGACACAACATTGTCATCATGTGCCATGATTCAAACGACAAGTAAGCTCAATGACTTTTTCTTCCCACCCAAGTATGTCAATTGTGAGAATGTAGTTCTGTGATTGATCCAAGATCCAACCAATTGATTGATTAATTGATTGATGTATGTGCTATTTTAACGGAGATTTGAAGAATTTTATTTTAAAATAAATATACCAATATTATAATGTTATGATGTTATAATTAGTTTTCCATCCGTATACCACTCCTCGTATCGTATTTGTCCATTGTCATCATATGATACAATAGCTGGATAACCAATACGATGAAACGTGTCATTTTTAGCCCACAGTTTTAAATATATCCGTCCATTTTTATAATATCTTATGGCCGCTGGAGCACCTATATGATGACATTTTCCATCTGTATACCATACCTCTTCAATAATTGTTCCATTCTCAAAATATATTATGTATGCGGGACCATCAACACGATGCTTTTTTCCATCTTTATACCATACCTTAAATAGTTGTCTATTGTTACAGTATCTTATACGAGCAGGAGCACCGCCAATACGATGATTTTTTCCATTTTTATACCACTCCTCATATAATGGATGTCCATTTGTATAGTGTATTACATACGCAGGAGCATCACCAGAACGATTTGACTCTCCATTTTTATACCACTCCTTAGATTTAAGTTGTCCATTTTTATAGTATGTTATTGCGGCTGGAGCATCGCCAGAACGATGAAGTTTATCATTTTTACACCACATTTCTGTTTCTATTTGTCCATTTTCAAAGTATGATATTGTTTTATGTATTTTTCTGTGTTGATTTATGAATGTGTTGTTAGTACAACGAATGTTTATTTGTTTATGTGATGATATGTGTATAAACATGTTTATAATATAAATTGTGTTATTATAATTGATTAAATCATTTATTATGATATAACAGGTATACCATTGTTATACATTTCTATACGTGTAATATCACCAGTTGGAGAATATAAAATATATGCTAGTTGATTTAATCTGTGTCTATTTCCTAAATAATGCCACTCTTTAAAATGAATCATTCCATTTTCTCTATATCTTATAAATGACGGGCCATCAATACGGTGTTTTTTGCCATTTAAAAACCATATTTCAAATCTAACATTCCCAGTACTAAAAAAATAGATAACAGCAGGTCCGTTCGTTCTATGATATTGATGTTTCCCGTCAATGCAGTACGTAATATTGTCTAATACTCCATTATAATAATAAATTTTACTCGTCGTTCTTTTTTTTCTTTTATCTACATTATATTGTGTGTGATTTTTAGATGAAATTAGACGATTTGCACTTTTTTTAGCAGTTACAATTAATGAAAACATGATATGATATTTAATTATGATCTTATATGATCTTCATAAAACATCATAATAAAATGGGTTGTTGTGTTCATTATCGATTATGTATGGTATGCTATCAAAAATTTCCACAATCAGAAATATATAACCATTTTTGGATTGGTCATATAAAAAACAGAGATGGATATAAACATTATGATAAAATGCCTTCAAAAGAAATATGTGAAATTCTAATTAAACAGATATCAGACGATAGGTTATTCTGCCGCACTCAGAGATATAAATTTAAAGAAAGCGAATCCTGCAAACAAAAACGAATTGAAGAAGAACGAAAACGTCGAGTTGAAAAAGAAAAAGAACAAAAAGAATATGAATATGAACATCAAAGACGTAAAAGAGAAAAAGAGGAACAAGAACGATATCAAACTGCACCCTTATATCGTAAACATCCAGACGGCACAACTGACGGAATGAGATATGACTATTTGCTACGAAATGGAATGATGTCAAGATAATATAACGTGGGCGTGTAAATAATTTAATTAATATAATAATATAAGTATGTATGATCTTTTAAAAATATCACAATAACAGTATGTCGTCTGGTGTAAATTGTACTCCGCGGTTATTAGAAAATTTTACATTTGAGACGCCATTGCCATATAATTGTTCTGACACCTCTGGGCCAGATTGTGAAAAACATGTTACGTTTTTTGATGTTGGACATAAATATGTAGATTCTCTACATCCAGATATTGAATTAACATCTGTAACAACATTAATACATGGTTATTTTCCAGAGTTTGAAGCTGTTAAAATATCAGAAACCATATCTAGAAATCCAAAATCTCTTTATTATGGAAAAACACCAATTGAAATACGCGACGGTTGGGAAAAAAATAGAAATGAAGCGGCAACTCTTGGAACGAATCTACATAAAGCAATTGAATCTATTTACAACGGGCATCCGGTGTGCGAACCAAAAAAAGAACTTGAATTATTTCGAAATTTTCATAATGATTTAATAGACAGGGTACCCTATAAAACGGAACGTATAGTTTGTAGCCGAGAGGCACGTATAACTGGATCAATAGATATGATTTATAAAGACAGTTTAGGATTTCATCACGTTTATGATTGGAAACGTTCAAAAGAAATTAAAATGGAAGCACGTGACACCGGATTTTTTCCATTAACTGAATTTCAAAATACAAACTATTCGCATTACTGTCTTCAATTAAATATTTATAGCTATTTATTAGATACATTATATGGATATAATGTAAAAAGTATGACACTTGTTATTCTTCATCCAGAACAAGATAATTATATTACAATTCCCGTTCCGCCTCTTCGTGAACCGGTTATTCAATTAATCAAACATTTCATTGATCATGGTTTTTTATTGCCGCGTGCTTTTGAATCAAGATTTGGACATAAAATTATAAAAAACAAATTAACAGATAAAACAACAATGAGCAGTAGCGGCGAAGTAATAGATAAAAAAGATGATATGGTTGATAAAATAAAAGATAAAGTAATAACAGATGGTAATAAAACTGATGAAAAAACTCGAATTGAAATTAAAAATAGTATGAAAAAAGATCGTTTCGGAACTACTCTCGTCTTGCCCACGCCTAAAAGACGCATATAAATAAAAACATATGTCTAGAACAGAACATGTAGCAAAAATATTTGTGTTTGTTATATTAATATCTGTTATTATATTGTTTGTAATCGCATTGTTATCAACATATGTCGATGCCCACAGGCCATCTCCAACACCAACTCCAACACCAACTCCACCCCCAACACCAACACCATCACCAACTCCATCTCCATCTCCAACTCCAGCTCCATCGCCGACACCATCACCAACTCCCAGTTATAATTTTCCACTTACATTTACATGTAATCAAGCAACACATCAGTGTACTCCATCAGCGTCTGGAATTCCAATGGCTGCGTGTTTGGCAGAATGTGGCGGTCAACAAACAACATACAGCTGTACTAAATCTTATTATGGCGGGGTTGAGTGTTTACCAGATCCTGACGGAACATCAACTGATCCAACATGCTTGAATGATACTTTGTGTTTGTTGAATGAAGGAGAAACAAATCCGCAATTTTATAGGTGTTTAAATGGACAATGTGTAGAAGACCCAATTGGAAGAGGTCCGTTTGTTGATTCCTCGTGTAATGGATTGTGTTTGGGAAACAACACACAAAGAGCATCATATTTTTACAATAATTGTTATAGTGATCCAAATGGAATTTTTAATACATTGGAAGACTGTGAATTTGCAAAATCAGTTGGTTCTCCTATAACTGGTCCAAGCATGCCAAACACGGCACCATTTTCTATTCGTTGTACGCCATCATCGGTTACTTCCGATTATAGCGACGTGCCAGCATGTAATGGGTATGGCACATCAACATTTAAAATTTCAGATTCTGCATGGGTAACTGCAACGGGCGATATTAATGGAGCTACTTTATGGAGCGAATATCCAACTCCAACATCTCCAGATTTTGCAAAACAGTGGGCAACAGACATATCAAATTTTGTTAATAGTAATGTAATTGGGATGAAAATATCAAAATTATTATTACGTATAGAAAATCCAATGACAACATTGCAAAGTGATATCTATATTAACGCGTGGCTTCCAATCAACATAAGTGGACAAACTCAGTACAAATATGGAATGTGTGACGTGTTACAATATTGTATTTTAAAATTACCGAAAACATGTCAAGTGTATCTTTTACCCTATGTAAATACAAAAGACGGTATGTGGATAAATTATCCACCAACACCAACACAACAAAAACCATATTCCGGAAATTCTTCTGCACAAACACCAGAAGAATTATTTGTTCCGTTGGTTAATTCGCTTAGTGATGTATCTAATTATTCTTTTTGGTCAAATCCATTGAATGTGTTAACACCAATTTTACCAAATGGCAGTCCACAGTCTTGGACGGCTTCATTTCCTGGGTCTCAAGTATACCCCGTAACTACATTTCAAAACACAAATTGTCCTGCAATTTCTCAAAATAATATTGGATATAATGCAGCAATTGATGGGTTTCCGTCACAATTTGAAAAAATTGTTCATTTGGCATGGTGGTGGAATCTTGTTATTTCAGATTATAACGAACAAACCGAATCGTCATGTCCTTTAGTAACGGGATGTGCGTTTGATGCAGAATCTTCTGGATATCTTCCAACAGACATTGCGTCAGATATTCATTTTTATTCAGAAAAATATGGAATTGAATTAAATGTTGGTTATGCGTCAGGACAATCAATTAATGATTTTGTAATGTTTAATGCACAGGGATACCACACAGACGGAACTAAAATGCGGGGTGGATATATAATGGATGAGCTATATCCCGAATTATATAATCTATGGAATCCAAAATACATAAATAAAAATACAGACCAAGTTGATGTATTTTCAGGACAACACTCCTATAAAGGAATGTGTTATGATAAATCAGGAAATTTATTATCGCAAATAACAGTGAATGGAGTTGCAGAATGCGAATATGCCGGATTTGAAAACTCTATATGCTCTCAATGTTATATAGCAGGCGGTCAAGTTTCAAATTTAGTGCCGTCTTGTGACACGTCAATATACTTAATTGCGAAAAATTTAAATTCTGACTCTCCAGAACGTCATAAAGATACAAACACCATTACAGGAAATGCCGCAATTGCGTCTTTGTATTCTGGTTCTGATACACTTGCCTCGTTTCCATCACTTGTTGGGTGGGGTCCTCTTTTTCCTACGTCTCTCGTAACCTCTGAACAAATTCAAGATGCGTTAACAAGAATAACACCACTGTTTTCAATTGAAAACATGTATAAAGCAGATTGCACTTATCCAACGGGGAATGTTGGTATATGTAAACAATGTGGTCAAATTAATGCGCTTGGTACGTGGACACCAAATGAACTAGTTGGTTTTGTAAATTATTTTTTTACACATATTAGCGACATAATAAGTCCACCGGGAGGACAATCATATACTCTTTCAAATTGGGGTATATTTCAAACATCATTTATACCAACATGTTGGAAAGATAACAGTTGAAGATCACTTTACATGGATCATTTCATAAGGATCATTTTATGGATCATTTTATAAGGATCATTTTATATGGATCATTTTACATGGATCAGCAATGATGATCATACATCGATATTCAATCATTACATTGGTAGTTAACCTAACATGATGTAAATTATTATGTGGCGGTGTAATATTGTAGTATGTTTCACATTGACGCATTTATATATACATTTTGTTATTTTACATCTCACAACACTCACACTCTGTTCGCATGATTTTTGTACCATATTGGTACCATAACTCTTCGACAATACTTCCGCCATCATGATAAGTGATGACCGCCGGCCCACCAATACGATGTTTTTGTCCATTGTTGAGCCACCATTTCATGCTGATAACAGATCCGCCATCAAAGTAGCACAACATAGCTGGTTCGTCATCGTCACGATGCATCTTTCCGTTTTTGTACCATGTCATTTGTTTGATTTCTCCTGACTCGTGATATTTCACAAGCGCAGGTTGTTCCTCGTTGTTTATTTCGCCGTGTTTGTACCACACCTCCTCAGAGATGTTCCCATTGCCATAATAGGTAATGACCGCCGGAGCACCGCCATGACGATGAAGTTTTCCATCAATTGCCCACTGTTCGACGTAAACTGATCCGTCAGAGTTGTAGTATCGCATAGCCGGCTTATCCCCATCACGATGCATGTTTCCAGTGTTATACCACACTTCTCGTACAATACTGCGGCTTGAAGTGTCGTAAACATCAAATACAACAACAGCAGGGTCGTCATGAAGTCGGTGCTCCTTTCCGTCAATATACCACGCTTCGACCTCTGGAAGTCCATGTTGGGCGTAACGAACAAACGCCGGTCCTTCGACCCGGCTAAGTTTCTCGTCGTCGTTGTACCACGCCTCTGATTCAATTTGTCCGTCCTCGCGAAGAGAAAAGACAACATTCTTGATGATTTCGCCAAGTCGGCTCACCTCGTTCATAAGAACTGTCTTTTCTTCATCAGAAGTTGCTACGTTAGCCAGCCCCATGTTGCGCCGTATCGCATATTCAATTTCTGCAGCACTGTTTCCCAACACGAAATTGTCACCATGCGCCATGATTTAGATGAGATGACAAGCAAGCTCAGTGACTTTTCTTCCAAAATATGTCAGTTGTGAGAGTTGTAGATCTGTGAATGATCCAAGATCTGTTAAATGATTGACAAGATTAGAATCATGTAAAAATGAAATTGAGAAGCACTTGCTATTTTTTTCACTGATTGTGACGAATAGCGACATGTTATTTCCGTCAAGCAATTTAGCAAAACAAATTTTTAAGCATGCTGTTATGTTTAGAGAGTGGCGCGTATCATACTGAGTTGTTTGTATTGGCGCATCTTCAAAGTAACGTCTGTGGTTAGATATGTATCATATAATTTTAAAAAATGTATTTTTATTAACATCATTACAAGTTCATTACAACTTCATAGCAGCACGGAAAGCATGACGGTCGGTGTCGCTTTTGTCTAGAATGCGGGCAGCAGTGCGGGCAACAGTGCGTGCGTCGTCATGATTGTTCTTACATTCGACAAGAGCAAAGGCAGCAACGCGGGCTGCGGCTGAGTCGACGTCGGCTGTGGCAACGCGGACGCTGTCGTAGGCGGCGCTGACGGAGAGAGCAGCAGAGCGGAAGGCTTCGCTAGCTGAGTCATAACCGACGTCGGATAAAGCCGCGGCGCGGACAGCAGCGCGAGCAGCATCGTAATCGGCTTCGCGACCGGCGAGAATGATGATAGCAGTGTTGACTGCGCTATTGCCATAGCGCTTTGCATAGCAGACGTCTTCGTGAGCGGCCTCGAATTTGGCTTCATTAGCGTTAATGACATCCTGAGTGACGTCGCGGACGACCTGATACGATGCCATTGAAGAATGTTTGTGATAATATTATTATAATATTAATTATTAAATTAGGATCAGGATCAATTGTTATAGGTGTTAGATCTGTATCATATAATTTTAAAAGTGTATTTTTATTAACATTACAACTTCATTACAACTTTAAAACAGCAGAGCGAACGCTGTCGTAAGCGGCGATGACAGCGATGGCAGCATCACGGACAGCGTCGCGGGCGGAGTTATAATGTGCTTCGTTGTCAGTGGCGTCGTCAAAGGCAGCGGCGTGAAGAGCAGCACGGGCAGAGTCGTAATCGGCTTCGCGTCCGGCAAGGGCATGGGCAGCAGCTTTGGCAGCGCGGTTGAAGGCTGCGACACGAGGAGCCGCGCTGTAACCAGTTTCACGATTGAATTCAGCGACACGGAGAGCGGCGCGAGCAGCGTTGTAATCGGCTTTGTGATTAGCAAGAACGAGAGCAGCCTCTTTTACGGCGTAACTGGCTTCAAGGACGTTTTCATTAGCAGTGGAATAATCGGCTTTGCGGCTTTCAAGAACGAGGGCAGCAGCTCGGTTGACAGCAGCTCGCATGTCGATATCTGCTTTGCTGACGTTATCGTAGGCGTCGGCGCAAAGGGTAGTGACATCGAGATCGGCGGCGCTGGTAGTCTCTGATACTAATGCCATTGAAGAATGTTTGTGATAATATTACTTATTGGATCAGGATCAGGATCATTTTTTGTTATATGTGTTGATGTGTTTAGAGAGTGGTGCATATCACACTGAGTTGTTTGTATTGGATATATATTTGCGTCTTCCACGTATGTAGTATTTCAAAAGTGTTTTTATTAACATTACAACTTTATTACAAGTTCACAACAACAGAGCGGGCGTCGTTGTAATTGCATTCGCGTGTGGTAAGACGGCAGCATCACGGACTCTGCGAGCGTCGTCGTACTCGCCCTCGCGGCCTGCAAAAGCGAAAGCAGCGGAGCGGGCGTCGTCGTACTTGCACTCGCATTCGGCAAGAGCGGAGGTAGCAGAACGGGTGTTGCGAGCGGCAGCATAAACGCCGTTGTAAGCGGCGATGACAGCGAGGAAAGCATTGTGGATGGTATCGCGGGTGGAGTTGTACTCAGCTTCGTAATCGGCTTCGCAATTTGAGTCGTAATTGGCACTGTTGAAAACCACACCACGGAGAGCAGCACGAGCAGCGTCGTAATCAGCTTCGCGGCTGGCAAGAATGATGGCAGCAGCTCGGGCGGTACGTTCGGCATCGCGGACATCGTCACTGGCGTTACCGAGATCGGCTTCGGCGGCGTAAATGGCATCCTGGGCGACGTCAAGGGTGTTGGCAATGCAGGTAGTCTCTGATACCGAAACAGGTGCTGATACAGATGTCATCGAAAAATGTTTGTGAATATAAATCAGGATCAGGGATCAGGATCAGGATCAGGATCAGGATCAGGATCAGGATCAGGATCAGGATCAGGATCAGGATCAGGATCAGGATCAGGATCA